>OHMN01000364.1_pt1 | contig 43976 bp, 36 predicted proteins | sample 1569361 | NCBI WGS metagenome assembly OHMN01 (sample SAMEA3541508, study PRJEB24748) | human gut metagenome | biome: human gut; feature: human-associated habitat; material: faeces | place: China | collected 2012
CATACCAGTTGATTTTTGAATATCTGGAAGCTTTCTACAATACGAAACGAATTCATAGCCATTGCAACTATATGTCGCCAAACGAATTCGAACGAGTGTATGAAAGAACGCACACTGAGACTGAGCTTCTGGCAGGTTAAAATGGGGAGAAATTTCTCATTTTAACTTGTACTAAATCTTGACATAGGACCATCCCTAGCATTTAACATATTCTAATATGCGTTTCCCAATTTGTATTATCTTTTTTTTGTAATAAATATACTTTCAATTCATATTCTTCATTGTCAAAAAACAATTTGTGCTCTGCAAATTTATATAAGCGCTCCACCTCTTTTTTATATGGTTTCAACAGTGTGCACATTTTCATTTTTACCAGTAAGGGGATATCCATCTTATTTTCCTGAGATTCTATGTCAAATAAATAATTTAACATATCTGCAACTTCTCGAAACTTGTCTTCTTCAAATTTTTTGGTTACAATCCCTGCATTTACAATTTCTTCATATCCTTCCGCTTTTAAATACAACATAAACGATTCTTTATGTAAAATTGATTCTTTTATTTGTTCTGAAAAATCTCTTACCTCGCTTATCGCTGTTACCATTGCATCTTTTTGGGTCAAATCGTCACTAAATGCTGATATATTAGATTTTACATCCATAATTAAAGTGAATACTTTCTTTTTTTGTTCATCTACCACACATGCAAGAATATCTGCCTTTTTACAACCTTCTTTCACAGTACACGCGCCCCGATATTCATACGCATATATACCATATTGCTCTTCTTCTAACTCAAACTGTAAATGGACAATTTCTCTTTTTTCTGAATGCTCTTCCACAAAAGGAATCACTATAGAATTTTCAATTTTATATAAATTGTTTTTTTCAATTTTTTTCCCCTTATCAAATGCTGGTAACGGTTTAAAAGATATTTTACTCATGGTTCACTATATCCCCTAATTTCACTGCTTCATCATAAAGTTTTAAAGCTGTATTTGTAAATAAATCAAACTGATATCCTAATTTTTCATTAAATTTACGCTCTTTTACTTCGCTTTTCCCATTATTTTTCTTAATAAATTCATATACAAAAAGATCTTTTTGAGAAACCATATCCTCCATTTCTATTCCAAACTTACTTACTGCCTCCGTATCTTTTGTTTTACCAACATATTCAGCCAATATACTTAAATTATTAATTTGAGATACAAATGTATCACTATGCGTACTTATCACAAAACTTTTACCTTTATTATATAAACGATTTAAAAAACGGACTAACTCCATCTGTTTTTCAGGATGGAGGCTTGCTTCTATTTCATCAATAATAAATCTGTCATAAAACGATGTTGATGTAGTAGCCAAATATATTGGTGCCACCTCATTTACCATTGCAGAAGCCAAATACATCGGCACTGCTTCTCCGCTATTAGCATTATAAGCTAACCCCTGTTGAGTTTTTGCATTAATATGTCCTTCGATAATATTATTATCATAAAATTCTAATTCTTTTTCAAATTTCTTCTTAATTCTTTCATCTTCAGTATAAGTTTGAAGAAATCTTAAAAACCTATAAACAGGTGTTGTCAAATTTGTTGTTCCTACATTTTCTGTTCTTTGCGTATTTGTTTGTACCAAAATATTATCATCCGTTTTGTTTGCAAAATATTCACGATAAAGCATCATAAGACCACTTCGCGATGCTGGCATAAATAAACTACCTTTCTGCAAAAGATTCACCATATTACTTTCACAGTATTTTAAACGAGGCCCTATTATTGCCTCTGCAAATTCACCGTTTGGTTTATCGTATGTTTTTTTTATCATACATTCAATTGCAGTATTCTCATGACCTAACATTACTGCACTTATAAAATTGGGCGAATTACCTACATTTTTCGGCAATTGATCCAAAGCCTGAGTTTTATCTATATGATACATCAAATACTCTTCATTTTCTTCTAGTTGTATATCAACAGATAGATTTTGAATTGGTATTTCCCTTTTAAATATCTCGCTTATAATATTTTCTTTTTGTTTATATATATTATTATTTAGTTTATTTAAAAACTCATCTAAATTATATTTTGATAATTCATAACCTTTATACTCTGGCAAATCATCAATTAATAACGTATTCATTACTGATTCATCAATCAATATATTCCAGTAATCATTTATCCCTTCAATTAGTTGCATCAAAAAGGTTTTCCCACAATTATTCGGCCCCACTAATAATGTGAATTTATTAACACAGGCCTTCGCATATTCTATTTTTGCAAAATTATTTATTGTCACCCACATTTGCATATTCTTACCTCTTTATATTCTCTTTTCAAATTCATTATCATTTTATATCATCACAATTTTCTTTCATATACAGTATAAGAAATTTAACAACTCATCTCCTCACAGATGTAGTATTTCAATACTTATTTCTCTGCTACTTTCATGAATCTAAACGTATTATATGGTAATTTATCCAAATTTGATCCGAAACCAACTTTGACCTCCTCTACAGTCATTGGTACAAACATTTCTTTATCCGTTCTTACTTTCTTCAATGCTTTTTTTTGGACTTCTACAACATTGTTTCGTTTATCTTCATCTGAAATACTTCTCATAGCCAAAGCCATTTTTTCATATATCCTATTAACATTCACTAAAACAATTTCTTTGTCTTCTTTCTCCATTATATTTTTCCCTGGTATCATATACATATCACTTTTAACTGTCATAAGTTTACTCCCATTTTTGATTCAATTTTTCTTTTACAAATTTCTCCATTTCTATTGGCATGTATCCTTTAAATTCCTGAAAGCATTCTGTAATAATCTGACCTATTTTTAAAAAGTCTAAAATATAAAGCATATTACTACTTTTACTTGCATATACAGTGATTCCAAATGTAATCCACGGACGTTGTTTTACAATTTTTCCAGTTTCATTGTCATATTCAATATAATCATTCCCTACAAATTCAGGAATATACGTCATAAAATCTTTCCATTTATATTCTTCTTTTTCTTTATCATTATTAATTTGATAGCTTTTGGCGCAGTAACTTTTATTTACTGAAGCAACCAAAGAATGCTTTACCTTATATGCTTCTTCTAACAGTTCTCCCCATTCTTGAGGTCGTATCTTATATGCTTCCTATGTCGAATCACCAACACATAACTGTTCATATATATCTTTTTCTGTGTTATATCCTCTAAAATGAACTCTTACAGTATATGGCATTATTTTTTTATTAGATGTTTCTTTTAGTAATTCACTACTTTCTATCAAACTTTCTTTTAGTAATTCGCTTAATTTTGAACAAATAATCTGCATATATGAAATCAGAGACTCACCTACTAATTCAAAATGTCCTCGAAAATATTCTTCAGCAGCTTTAAGCAATGGCATTCCTCTAAAAAAATAATCATCCAACATATAATAAATATCTTCTTTTTCCATCATTTTCTTTAAATATTGCTGATACTCATCATTATTCTCGCCTTCATCAATTTTACTCTGATAATTATATATTTCACCAGCAATCTCATCTAACACATCTTTTTTGGCTTTATTCAAGGCTATATACATCTGTTTTCGGAATCTTCCTACCATTGGCATATATACTTGAATAAGCGATAAAGCCTCTTCTGTTATATAATATGATTTAGGCGAACGTCCTTCTACCACTCCCAGGTTAAAATACGCCTGTGTTTTATTGCTATCAATAGGCATAACTATCTTACTGTTTGCTTTATCACGCTTATTAGTATATATTCGAAAATCAGGTTCAAATGTACTATTGTCATCACTACTTCTTACATACACATCAATTGAATTAACATCCAAGTTAAACGTGTAGCTTGAGTAGGTATGCGCATATGGATGCTGCATATCCTCTTCTTCATCCGGCCATCCTAATCCAGATACTAATGTTGTCAAAGAATGTCTTGTACTCTGCCAACTTATAATATCTCTATTATGAATATGACCACTTATATAAATATTACAATTTAAAGAAAAATTAGATAAAATATTAGTCTGCACCAAAGTTTCTTCTTCACCTACCAGCCAGTTCAACGGATGATGAGCCAACGCAACCACTAAATCATATCCTTCAGCCTTCTTATTTTTCTCATATTCTTCTTTAATTTTCTTTAATTGAAATCTTCCAAATTTTAAATTTCGTTCGTCCGAATCTCCAAGACAACTCCACGCTGTATTGAATGTTAAGAAACATATTCTTTTATCATTAACCTTGCTAACGAACGCCCCATATGTATCTTCTTTTACCTTCTTCTTAACTTTTGTTTTTTTCATAAAAATAGAATAGATCTGTCTTACCAATTCTTGATAATCTGCAAAACTCACCAAAAAATATTTCCAATAATTTTTATAAAATTTTTCAGGATCACTACTATACTCTTCATATTCTAAAAGTATTTTTTTATCTATAGAATTTCGAACTTTGTCATGATTTCCAGGTACAATATAAATATCTTTTATTTTTTTACCAAGGCTTTCCTTCAATTTAGTAAAAAAATATATCACACTATCTTTATATTCATAATTACCTCTATGAACTAAATCTCCTGTAACTACAATAATAATATTATCTACTAATTTCATTTCATTCTTTATGTCAATCAACAAATTTTCCATTAAAAGCGATAACCGTTCACCTTTTTGATTAATATGAAGATCTGACAAATGAAGAATCGTAAAATCGTTCATTTAATTATCCACCTACTTATAAAGTTGTAATCTCTCTTTAGTTCTTCTATTTACTAGTTTATATGATTTTGTCATCAACGTATCCAAGTGTTTCTTTTTTATTTAATTAGTCAGTGATATGTTATTTTACTAATTCAACTCATTGCACTTTATTTATAATACTCGATATTAAAATTCAACAATAAATTCCTTTAAATATCCCTATATTTTGCCATAATGTAAAAAGCAAGGATGCAATCCCGTGAACTACATCCTTGTATTACTATACAATTAACATATCAACATAATTATATCCCTATCTTTCCCTAAATAATGTGAAATCTATTCTCCAAATTAGTTATTCATCAATGTAACTATATTTTATCATATTTTTAGTAATACATCCATTAGCACTTTTTAACAATAAATCCAACCTAGAAAGTCTCAAAATTTTTATTTACAAATGGCGTTCCTCCCTCTCTTTTCTCACCATTTTCATCATCAAAATCCATGAAATAAAATAAATCAGAAAGATGAGGGTACAAATGTAACATTGCAAATTCAAGAATATCTTTATCACTTGTTCCTTCAACAAGAACAATTATTTTTTCAATATATTCCATTTCTTCCAAAGCCTTTGGTATACAAACTATTCCAGTATAAGCCTGTATATAAATGTATAATGGATTATCGATACTTTTCACTATGCATCTTAAGATTTTCTTAATGGGTCGAGTAGGTGCACCCCTTACGGTCGTACACTCCTCACAGAATTCCGGACGTGCAGCTTTCCCGCATCCGGCTCTTTGCGAAACGAATCGTTCACATTTATCAATCGTATACACTGACATATATTCTTGCTCTTACTAACGGGTAACTGTTATCAATCATATTCAGAAACTCTACCCAGTTGTAGCTTTTCTTCTGGCTTCTTCTGTTCAGCCAGTAGAAAAGGCTTTTCATAACATTATAACGAAATGCTGTGATTCTCTCTGAATTGTCAGTGATGCCATAGTAATGGAAATAACCAGTCAGTATCTCATTAAGCTTGGAAATGATTTCTTTTACTCTCAAAGTCCGCATGCTGCCTATCAGCCTGTGAACCTCTTTACATTTCTTTGCAAATTTCTTCTTGCTGGTTCTCCTCTTCACTCTGAATCTACCGCTCCTGCTTTTGGAACAATAGTGTGTAAAACCCAGGAAGTTAAAGGTTTCCGGTTTTGTTCCCCGTCTTTTGCAGTTTTCTTCTGCAAAGCGTCCGAACTCTATCAGTCTGCTCTTTTCTTCCTCCAGGCTTAATCCAAAGTGTCCCATCCTGTGCTTAAGCCGTTCATAGAACCATTCTGCATCTGATTTATACTGAAAGCATACTACGAAATCATCGGCATAGGCTATCAACCCTCCATATCCTTTTAATCTTGGAGTTATTACCTCTTTAAACCACCACACCAGTACATAGTGCATATAGATACACGAGATGACCGGTGAACAGACAGAACCCTGTCCGCTTCCTTCCTCTGTTGCTTCGAACTGGTAATCGTTCATAATCCCTGCTTTCAGCATACGCCTGACAAGCCGGGTGATATTAGGGTCTTTAATCTTTGATTCTATGAAGCGGATAATCCATTCATGGTCAAGATGTTGGAAAAATCCTTTAACATCCGCATCTAACACATAACTGGTCGGCTTTCTTTCCAGCATCGTGTTCAGTTTACGGATTGCCCTATGGCATCCTCTGTTAGGTCTGAATCCCATCATTTCGTCATAAAACAATGGTTCAAATACCGCTTCCAGTATCCTGCGCAGTGCTTCCTGCACCAGTTTATCTTCATAACAATAGATACTAAGAGGGCGCGTCTTTCCATTATCCTTTGGTATCTCTACCAGTCTTGCCGGTTTGGGTTTGTAGGATTTCTTCTTTAAACGTTCTATCAGGTTTTCTATGTTCTCATCCAGGTTTCTACTATATTCCTCTTTTGTAACTCCGTCGATTCCTACAGCTTTCTCCCCATCCATTTGAAGATGACAACTCTGAAGCATCTCTTTGTTAATGAGATGTCCCAGTGACGTAAAGACCATGTCTGGATTCTCTTTTGATAATTGTGATATTCTCGCCAATTTCGTTTCCATTAGTTCTCCTATCTCTGTGTATAGCTAATGTTTCCTCTTTGATATGGTTTCGCAGGCCAGAACTGCGAGGAACAGTTCTATCTCGACTTCCCTCCGGCATTTATTTTGTTCATGCCTTCATCAGTACTTTTCGGGCCTCCGACTACCTGCATTTCTTTTGCCTTTCTTCTTTTGGTTGTGGGGCATACCTTCCTTTTACACACTACGGAAGGAAAATGCAGGTTCTCCCACAGTTGACATATAATCCTTGTATAACATGAATAGTTCCCTCCAACACCGCAGAGCCACGTGAAATCTCGCCATTACGATAAACCCGTGTTTTGCCTTCCTTCCAGACCACAAAGTCGGCGCTCTGATTTATGGGATTTCGGTGCTCTATAGCTATCCCTATTACCTTGCTGTCTACGCTTAGCATATGCCGTTACCGTCATACACCCAAGACTCGCTTCAAATGCTGTGGCTAGCAACTTATTTGACAGGATTTCCACCTGCCGGATTATATGCCCTTAACTGGGCGCACGGTCTGACCCTGCGATTTTGTTTACCTTTTACCCTTTTACCTTTTTATATTTATCACTTGGAATATCATTCCCCATATTTTTATATTCATCATTAACTTGTTGTATAATATAATTTAACCACATTGTAACTCCCATAGTAATTACCTTTGAAGTATTCTTTTTTGAATCCCAATGATAATCAGATAACTCCAAAGTTGACGATGGAATTCCCAATACTTTATAACAATAATAATTTAATGTACACGAAGATGTTCTATATCCAAAATACTGATCATCAACATTTCTTCCCTCTTTAGCATACTGATCACATAACCATGAATTCACACGAAATAATGTTCTTACATTTGGACAATTTTTGTGAATTACTCCATAAAAATCAAGATAACTATCATTGGTAGTTGTATGCATATCCACCATAAATGATAAATCACTTTTTATTCTATTTATATATTTCTTTATATAATCGACTTCTTTAATATTCTTCTTTTTATCAAAGGATTGAAGCGTATATCCACTTACATTGTTTCTTTTCTTCGGTTTTTGTGAGAATCCCCACGGATTAGCAACAGGTATAACACTTATTTTTACATTTTGGCGCATATACAATATGTCACCATCCATACCCGATTCTTCCGTAATTATTTGCATTATTTTTCCAAGTGAAGCAACAGCATCCTCTTCATCTGCATGTATTCCACTCACCAAAAGTATATGCTGTTGAAAATATCGCGGTTCAAAAGTATATGCATATATATTATATTGATTTGATGAATCCTTTCCTATTATTTCTCTTTTTATATAATTAGGATCTTTCTCTCTTAAAGGTTCGTAAACATTTTTTATAAAGTCATTATAGTCTTCTTGAATATCACAAAAACTATTCTTACCCCCATCAGCTGATGGTTGGTTTCCAAAAAATTTCATTGCGCTATGTCTTTTTGTGCTATTAGAATATTCTAATTTACTTTTTTCAGTCAAATTTCTCTCAGTCAAGTACCTTATTAATAAATTTAATTCTATTATAATTCCAATTCCTAATATTATTGTTAAATATATTTTCCCCAAATTAAAACATAAAATAACTATTACAATATCTAAACTAATAACACTCATAATTAAATTAATTTTCGACATTTTATCACGATTTTTCACATTCTTTTCCTTTTTTGATCTACATACTATTTATAGCTCAATATATTATATTCATCTGCTTTTATTTCAACACACCATTTACATCAAACCTGTATATATTTCCTTCTATTTCAACCTCTCCACTTACACTTTTAAATGTAATTGGATTAAAATAATATGTATTACTATCAATTGTCACAAAGCCACTTTCTGCTTTATAATCAATATCATTAAAATAGTATCTTTCATTTCCAATTACACGTAAACCCTTTAAAGCATTTCCGTCCTGTGGATGAAAATAATACAACTCTCCATCTACTTCCGTTAAGCCTCTTGCCACTTCTCCTTTCCCCAGAAAATCAAACACGTAACTTCCCGTATTATAGACTCCTGTCATTGACTTTCCACTCTCTGGATCAAAGTAGTATCTCTTATTCCCTATTTTTCGGTAACCTGTCTTCATGCATCCGTCTGCTGCAAAATAATATTCTTCTCCTTCAATATTCGTCACACCAATTGCATACTCCCCATTAGGATACCTATAATATATATTTCCATCCTCATTTTTAATGAATCCAACATCTAATCTTTCTGAAAGTTCATGTTCCTCAAGCACAAAATCTGTTTCAGAATTTAAATAATATAACACCAATTTAGTATCATTTTTCAAATAAACAGCATAACAGAACAGATAATCTGCTGGTGTATAAGACATAGGTATAAATGTTTTTAACGTTATATTGTATATCAGCAGTGTCCTCTTATTAGTCAAATAAATTTTATCATTGTGTATGGACATTGCACTAATATTACCATCTTCTAATAAAACGATATTTTCAACAAAATTCCCATAGATATCTAACTTATTAATAGCTTTTCCATCATTACTAACTACATACCAATATCCATCATTATACGTTTGTACACTATTCGTTCCTGTTGGCATATTCGAAAACTTATAACCAAAATTATCTATATTTTTTTCATACTTAAACTCACCTGAATATAAATCCGAACTACCTCTTAATTCTGACTCCGTACGCAATAAACGTTCATATCTAAAAATTCCTTCTCTATCTTCACCCGCAATATACGGATCATCACACATTACATCTACAAAATACCATTCTCCATCAATTTTCACAGCATTCCATGCATGTGTATTTTCCTGATTTGACACTCTCATTGCATCAATACCCACATACTTGCTAATTAAATCAAATGCATATGTATATCCATCACAGACTGCTGAACCCTTTACAAGTGCACCATATGCTGTATATGCCATTGATTCATACGTCTCATCAGGTAATTTCTTAGCATAACCTACATTCTCTGTCAGCATATTATGCAAATACAACACTTTTTCTGCATCACTATTTCCAGCCTCTATTTTATCTAAATATACCAATACAGCTGATTGAAGTTCTTGATATCTCTCAAGGAATTCTTCTTTTTCCGATACACCATATTTAATTTTTAAGCGTAATAATTTATCTTGAGAAGTAAATACTCTCGTATATTTTATTCCATTGTAAGATTCTTCTATAAGCGGATCTAATGAAACTGCTTCTTCCCAGTATGGTTTTATATCATCCTTTTTTAATTCCAGATCGGATAAATCTATGACATCTATTTTTTGAGCTATCGCATCATATATTCTACGGGCCGGTTCATTTAATTCTGTCTCATTTCTTCCAAGTCTGTCATAAAGGGACCTTTCCATGTTTGATTTCAAATAATCTTCCCCAACTGTCAATGAATCTGCTGCAAACATCTTCAGTTTTACTAAACTAATACATGCTATGAATATAACTAAGCCTAAAAATAATTTCATATGCCTTGATACTTTTTTCATAACTTTTCCTCTATATATCATTCTTAAAATCTTAAAATTGAAGTTTAAATATTAATATTGCATACAAACCAAACCCATTTAGAGATTATCTTCCTTGGAATCTATTAATCTCCTCATCAACAACTATTCCATCTTTTAATAAAAGTGCATTTTCTAATACGCTCCCTGGATTATCCAACATTAATTGTTCAACATACGGAATTATTACACTTGAATTATTTCGTGTAAACGTTTTATGAAAGAGTGACGGGGTATGGTCCACCACATAATGCAATACACCATCTACTTTATATGTAGGATTTTCTATAGTGGTTGGAATGCTTGTTTCAATTCCTCCATTTCTGTCACAACTTACATCAACAATCATCGCATCCTTTTTCATTTTAGAAAGATCTTCACGGTAAATAATATGATCTTTACGATTTGTATCCCACAAGACACAATTAACAATAACATCATATTGTCCAATTTCATCACGTAATAATTTTTCTGTATGACGATTATATTGCATAACCCTTGCCCCTAACATATTCAAGACACGTACTGCACCATGCGCAGTATTACCATTTCCTATAATGGCAGTATTTAATCCAAATGGTAATTGTCCATAACACTGAAATGCATGCAAAATAGCAGCCTCGCCAGCCAACTCATTGTTTTGCCAAAATACATGTCTCCCCTTTTCAAACATATTTTCCCAACCATATGCTGTCAGCTGATTATTAATTATTTTATCTGTTATATCCCTGTTTTGTGTAGCATGAACCCATCCAAATATTGTCTGTCCTTTTTTTAAATCGTTCAAATAATCTGCATCACCTATCTTTGGATCACAAACTATATCCTGATTAAGTGCCTCTTCTCTACTAACAACTTTACATCCTACATCCTTATAATCTTCATCTGTTAATGACAATACATCCCCAAAACCAGTCTCGATATAAACATTTTGAGGATATGTTAGTTTTTTAATGTCCTCTGGCACAATTGCCCTACGTTTTTCATTTTCCTTGTGGCTAATCGGAAATCCAATTGTTTTCATAAATTCTCCTCCCTATTTCATTTCAAATTTTTTCTTTATATGTAACAATTTCAACACCTCATTTACCAGTGTTGGATTCTTCTTTATTTTTATCATATATAAAGCTGCTAAAAGCATATATATGATACCACCTAAAATAACTTGTGCTCCCATGATAGCAAGCGGTATATTAAATACAATTCTAATTTTAGAAATTACTACGTACATAGCAAAACCAATCAAGCAAAAACTCATTCCGTTTTTTATATACTCTGTCACATGTATTTCTTTTCTAACCATAAAAAACTGAATAGAACAAACTGTTAATTCAGCAACAATTGTCCCTATTACTGCACCTATTCCTTCTATTTTCGGAATTAAAATAAAATTTATAATCAGGTTTATAATTGCACCCGAAGTTAGAGATATAATATAAATACGATCTTTTTTTGCAGGTATTATATATTGTGTTCTAAGTGCCCCCGCCCATCCTTTAAATATAATAATTGGGCTTAACATAACAATAAATAATCCACATCTCGAAAATTCTGCGCCATAAAACCATGGAGCAAAGGTCGGTCCAACAGCTGCCAATCCAAATGACATTGCCGCTGCCATCAGCATTGCAAACATCATAACATTATCCATAAGAAATACTGCCGTATCCGAGTCTTTCTTTGCCAACAAATTAGACATTCTTGGCATAATCACACTGTCCAATGCCAATATAAGAGTATTTGGAATCTGTGTAATTCTTTCTGCATAAGTATAAAATCCAACTTCTTCTTTAGTGCTCATAGCTCCTAACATCAGCTTATCCATAATATTGTACAAACTTACTGCTATAACCGGCCAAAAAAGTAATAAATTAGGTTTCAAATGTACAAGTATCCCCTTAATCGTCGGTCTTACAAAATCTACGTGTTTCTTTATAAATGGCCAAATAGCAAGCACCGCAAGTAAATTTCCTCCGGCCAAAATAAACGTGTAAATAGCCAAATCATTTTGATCCTTTACAAACGCAAAAGTAGAGACAGCCATCCCAATTCTTATGATTGTACTTCTCATAGTTGTAAATTTAAATTTTTCCAGACCAAAACAAAGCCAATTTACATCAAAAACTCCTGACAGCACATAAAAGAACTGCATTAAATAAATAATTTTATCCGTTTTGATAAAGCATAAACAATATATAAGATATCCAGATGAAATAATCAGTCCTAATAAAAATTGGAAAGAAAAAATCTCCCAAAATGTCTTACTTAATTTATATTGATCATCTCTAACCGCTGCAATTGTTCGATTTCCATAATTGTTCACACCCAACATAGTAAATAAATAGAAATAATTTGCAAATGCTTGCGTATATGAATATACTCCTACATTATGTGATCCCAAAACTCTTGATACATACGGAGCAGTGATTAATGGAAGAATAATTACCAGTATTTGATAACTAATATTATATAATAAATTTTTCTTTAATTTTCCATTTTGCGCCAAAATACTAACCTCCATTTTTATTTTTCAGTCTGCAAAATCGAGATATCCCCTTTTGTTTCAAACAAATATGGTAAAAACAATATCAATGTTACCAATTGTAAAGAATATATCTCCGTTATAGACATGATAAAAAATGACAAAAATAAAATACTTATTATATTTCTAATTTTTTTATTATTTATCAGTATTATTTTTCTTATGCTACTTATAATATACATTATAAGTAAAGATAGCATCATAATTCCACCCATTAATAATACCTGCAAGACTAGGTTATGTGAATTAAATGTAGATTTACCTATTACGATATACTTTGTTTCTATTCCACCATATCCAAATAAAGGGGATTTTTTTATCATTTGAATAGTGCTATCCCATATAATAGTCCTTGTTGAAAACGTTGCATCCTTATGAAAAATTTTTTCAATGAATTCATTCAAATAATTTTGTATACGCACAACTACTATCGAATAATATAATCCGACCATAACAAATATTCCTTCAAAATACCACACTTTGTGTCTTGTCATTTGAAATTCATTTTCTTTCCTATGATAGCAAATCAAATAACAAGAATATATAAATAGACCGATCATAGCTGTAGATGACATATATACCAGTTCACATGCCCACGCACAAGCAAAAATAAAATAACATCTGTATTTTTTATACTTATAGATTTCTGAGTAAGCAATACTCAATGTCATTGCAATGAGAAAATACGGCATTACCTGATTTTTTTCCCCTAATAAATAAATTCCTTTTTCAATATTATTTATGTTCGTACTATAAATTAATCCGGTGGGCTTCAATAACGTAAAAAGAGTATTAACATATACTATAATGGCAAAATAATCCGCTAAAGCAGTTAGCACAATTTCCTTATCTCTTTTTCCTAACATATGCAAAAACACTATCAAGGTATAGCTTTTAGAAAAATAGTACCAAACTCTTGGATAATATGCGTGATTAATAAAAGTTGCCAAAAAATAACTACTGTATAACAATAGAACAATTAATAAAACTTTATTTTCTTTTATAAAAAACATTGACATAATAATAATTATTATTGCTAATACATTCTGCATAATACGAATATAGTTATAACCTGCCATATATGTCATTGCATCAGGATAAATCATCACAACTTCAAAGAAAAGTATCATAAAATAATAAAACAACTCGTTTATTTTCCATCTTCGTTTATAAGAAATACTAATTTTATATTCTTTCAAGTTTCTACTCCTTACATCACATCGCGGTAAATTTGTAAAACCTGATCAACAACCCGTTTAATAGAATAATTTTCAACCGAGTATTGATAACTATTTCGTGCAATTTTCTTCATCAGTTCCCTATTTTGAATCGCATACTCTATTTGTGATGCCAAACTTTGATAACTACCTTGCTGATACAACAACCCCGTAACATTGTGTTCTATCAGTTCCGGGGTTCCACCCGTATTAGCTCCTATAGCCAAAAGCCCCGCCATCTGATTTTCAACCGTCACTCGTCCAAAAGCTTCCTTTACCGAACATGTCAAACCAATATCACAAGTACCTCGAAGACTTCTTAAATCCGCATTATGTTCTTGTATTTCTATATAAGAGGATATATCATTTTTCTCAACAAACTCTTCAACTTCTTGTGCATATGTGCTTTGTCTATGTCCAACCAATATTAATTTGACATTTTTTATACCATTATCAACCAGATATTTCAAAGCTTTTGCAGCTTCTAATTGTCCTTTTCCTTCTACAATTCTTCCTGGCAAAACCATCTTTACAAGCTCTTCATCAAAAATACTATGATTATTTATCTGATATTTTTCAACTGGTACTCCATTGTATACAACTGTAATTTCTCGATTAAATTCTTTTTCAAACTTTTCTTTCACCGCTTTAGATATTGCAATTACAGCATTCGCCGATTTCACCATTGGCCATACTTTTTTTTGATTATATAATCGCTGATGTAAATCTTCTTCCATCAGCTGACGAATGTGCCATACATAAGGAATTCCTAATTTTTGTGCAATCATAGCACCTATTCCGTTGTTCAATCCATTAATATGAATAATATCAATATTTTCATTTTTAAGTATTTTTAATGTTCTTTGCATAATAAACCAATTCAATTTATTTTTCACAAAATACTTTAATTCTACTTCTCTTCCTGTCCTACTCAGATCCAATCTCATATCATATGATGGAATAAAATAAAATTTCACATTTTTTATCTTCTTCATATATTCAAGGTTAACATCCTTAGCCATAATTCCTATTACTTCATGACCTCTATTAGCAAGTTCTTCCATGACATTTAGCATAGATAAAGTTGCCCCATCCTGATTTGTTCCACTTCCGTGTGAAAAAAAACATACTTTCATAATATTATTCTCCAAATACTTTATACTCTTGCTTCAGTTCAAATATATGATATTGCTGACATGTAAATTGCTCACAGATAAACTGAACTTCTTCTTGCAATTTTTCTTTTTCTATTCCTGTAATCGTTTTCGCTAAATCAAAGGTATCTACTACTTTTAATCTATGTTTTGAATCCTCAAGAATTTTAAGTACAGAAAAACTACTTTCTGCAATCTGTACTTTTTCTTTATCAAAACATACATGTAAAGCAATAGAATACTGCGGATAATTTTCAAAAAGCATATATGGAGTACTTGGTGAAATGCTATAATTTCCTAAAGAAAACGCGCATAAAGTATTGTCTATCAATTCTCTTTTTTGAACAACATGTGGATGATTCCCCACAACTACATCTGCGCCACTCTCCACACAAAATTTCATTATATACTTGCTGTATTCTCCTGGCTCTGCATTGAACTGTCCTCCATTATGTACATTCAAAACAACATAATCCGCTACTTTTTTTGCCTGTTTTATATCATTTTTCAATACATCTAATAACTTATAATCAATCAAGTCATCCCAAAGTTCATCAGTTCTTGGATATCCCACCGGCTTTCCAAGTTTCTTCTTTATCCGCAATTTTGTATCTTCAGAAAAAAGTTTTGAAATATTTCTTTTCAAAAAATTAACCTTATTTTTTCTTTTGTTATATCTAATTGGCGATCCTACTTTTTGTGGCATAAGCAGATTTACACATTCCAGATTCTTTTCCTCTAAAATCACATGATTATCTTTCATGCCCGTTCCATATGTATAATTTAAAAAAGCAAATTTAACTCCATGAATATCTTTAACAAAGATTTTTTTTCGTTCTTTCCCGTTTAAATATGTTCCTATATGTGCCATATTCCTTGAATCCAACTCATGTACGGTTCTTCTTAATCCCTCTATTCCACGATCAAGGCAGTGATTATTTGCTGTGAGAAACAAATCTATACCCGATTCTTTTAACGCATCTAGGAATTCATCAGGAGTATTAAAAGAATATAAAGAATTCGTATAACCTGCTTCTTCACCAGCAAAAACCGTCTCTAAATTTCCAATAACATAATCTGAATTGTTAAATAATTTCTTTGTTACCTCAAAAACAGACTTGAAATTATATCCTTTATTTGAATAACATGCTTTTAAAAGTGGACGTTCACACATAATGTCACCAACAAAAGTAATTTTTATTTTATTATTCATATCCTCTTATATAAAACTTCCTTACTAATTTAATTTATATTCACGACAAATATTTATTTCTTTTACGTTTTTTCCACTAAATCGATTATAAATATTTATAATTTCTTCTTTTAATTTATCTTTTTTACTCTCATCTATTTGTTCATATAATTTATCAACCGAACAAACTCTTACATACTTTTTTTCATCTTCAACCGCAACCAATATTGAAAACGATGTGTATTCTATTCTCTTTGTTTGTTTATTTAAATATAAATTGAACATTATAGAATAATTTGGGAAATCATCCATCCTAACATAATCCGCACTTAAAGAAAGATTGAAGCTCCCCAATGAAAACACAACTAGTTTATTCATTTTCTGATTTACTTCTTGTACAACATGTGGATGGTTTCCTATAATTGCATCTACATAAGGAAGAAATTGTCGACATATTTGTTTTGAATGTGTTCCTGGCTCAGTATTAAACTGTCCCCCTTGATGAATTGCCAAAACTACTAAATCAGCTTCCTTTTTTGCATCTTTCAATAAGTCTTTCATATTTTGTATTCTTAAACTATCTGTCTTTCTCTCTTCATAATTATCTATATATGGCCGAATTATTTTATCACCTTTTTTTCTCTTTATATCAGCTCTAATTTCAAGTAATTTACTTCTTATTTTTTGTGGTATAATTTTTTTTATACATTTCTTTTTCCAAGATATACCTGCATATTCTCCTTCACTAAGCAAATTAATATACTCATAATTCCCCTGTAACAAATCTGTATTTAATGGGTACGTACAAGATACTATAGCAATCTTTATTCCATCTATCTCTTTTATTAAATAACGTTTTTCTCTCTTATCACAAAACGTACCTGTATGCTCTATTTGATATTTTTCTAATATCTTTATTGTGCGTTTAATACCCTCTAATCCACAATCCGAACAATGATTATTAGCTGTAGTAACCATATCAATGCCTGCACGTTTCATTTCTTTAGCAAGATTATCTGGAGTATTATAACTTACATATCCCGGATTCCAACCTATTTTCTCACCCGCAAAAACTGTTTCTAAATTTCCTATGACATAAGCATTTTCAAATAACGATTTAACATCTTTAAATTGCTTTTCAAAATTATATCCTGTTAAACTTCTTGCTGCTTTGAGCATTGGTCTATCACAAGTAATATCTCCAATAAAGGATAATTTTACTAAATCTGCTCTCCCGTTAACTTCTTCCATCTTTCCTTCAATCCTCCAGCAGTATCCTGTGGTCCACCTATTTCCCAGTCATCATTTCCTTCTAATATTACTGGTCCCTTCGGTGTAATAACGATATCCCAACCTATCGACTGCAATTCATAAAACTGTTTATGTGCATTTACAACTAATTTTTTTGTTTCAGACCAATACGGAAGCTGATAATCTTTAAATACAACATCAGTCAATGGATGTTTTGATAGTTTTGCGCCAAATTCATCATGTGCAAATCCAAATTCTTTTAGCCTTCCTGTTTCTAAATCAATACCCACACCTAATCCTCCTTTTGCCCGATTATCAACAAAGGAATCCTTAACTACACCTAGTCTCAGAAAAGCCGCAAAAATTCCAATATTTCTATTTTTATCTGCAAGTGTCACAATTCGAATAGTATTAACACAATTAGGATTTAATTTTTCTATGCTTTCATGTTGATGTAATCGTTCTTGAATTAAAATCCTATTATGTAACATAGTGCATATATAATTTTCTCTTTTAAATCTCTTTCCACCAGACAGAACCTGATTATTCATATTTTTTACCAATTCGACTCCATCTGCACATTCTCCATCAATTTTCTTAAACACATAAATAAATTCTTTCTCAAAAAATTTTTCTATAGATAGCCATTCTTTGTTTTCAGTCACAAAAACCTTCCCTTGATCAATAATACCTACACTCTCTGGAACATATTCTCTTCCAATTGTAGATGCTAAATATGCCGCAAAAACATACTTATCTCTCAGTAACGTTTTATAGTTATACTCACCTGTTTCTGATGTTATGACACTACTATTTCCTTGATCTCTTTTGAGAATAAATTTTCTATGAGATATATAATCATTTTCTTTATGAAAGCCTTCAATATCTAATCCATAGCTATTGTAATATATATTTACTTCTCTGTTTTTAATTAAATAAATTAAATTATCTTTTTTTCTTTTTAATCTTGATTTGCGTTTTTTCTCAGGATAGTATGTATGTCCATCAACAATCCCTTTTATTTTCGATAAATTCTTCGGAAAAAGTGCGATATCTCGACATACACGATATACATTTCTCATTTTTTCAACAACTTGCGCTTGCATATAACAACTCCTCCTGCCGCTACTTACCTTTCTCTAATTCCTCTATAATTGGTTTATATTTTGACCATTTTCCAACCTGATCTGCAACTTGAGTAACATCATGATCAGCCGACTTATTTCCTTCAATCATGATAACCTCTCCATTTTTTCCAACTGCTATATCCCATCCAACGTAACGTACTGTCGGTACATAATGAGCTGCTTTTTTTATTGCACTTACTATATTATTCCATGATGGAATTTTAAATCCAGGAATTATCTTTCCTGAATCTGGATGGACTACATATCTCTTAAAATCTCTATCCACTCCTGTAGTTTTTATAATCCCTGTTTCACTATCTATCAATGCAACAATTCCATAGTTATGGAAGTTATCTACAACCTGTCCAGCTCTTCCCAATCGTATAACTGCCGCCATTATTTTTACAGTATCATCTACACACAACATAGTAACTATTCTCAATGTATTAACAGATGAACTATTAAACTCAGCAATCTCATTGTGTTGAGAAACCACTTCTTCAACAATCGCCTTTTCAGAAATCAATCTTTTATATACTGCTTCTGTATCCATTTCTTTTCCTATTTCAAGCATATATGCTCCTCGCCCGCACATTCCATCTACAGGTTTTACAAATAATTTCTTATTTGATGCACACAACTCGCAGAACTGTTCATAGGTATCTTCTGTGGCATTTATCCATTTTCGTCCCATAAATTCAGAAAATGTTTTGTTAAAAAGCGCCTTATTATCAAAATACTTATAGTCTTCTTTTTTATTGGCAACTTCTATAATTTTTTCAAATTCTCTAAAACAAACATATTCTCTTCTTTCTCGAGATTTTTTCTTATAAAATTCATATTGGTTATATTCAATTAAAACAACACCATGTACATAATGCTCCCAAAGATAATCTATAAGGAGTTTATTCTTTTCAATTTCATTTAACTTATATCCTGTTCTTTTAGCTATTGTATTGCGCATTCGTTTCAATTTTTTTATATATCCCATGTTCGCTCCTCATTATTTAATTCTGAATATATGCCAGCTTTTTCTTTATCAATACATCTTCCAGCACTCTGTCTGTCAAATCTCCAAATGTCGGGCCACAAGTCATTTGATTAGCTCCCGGACATACATTATATTCTATAAACACTGGTTCTTCATCTGGTGTAACACTAAAGTCCCATCCGATTAATCTAAAGTGTGGTAACTTTGAATGTTCTTCTTTTACAATACTAATGATTTTATCAAACGCAGGGATTTGAGTTTCTGCAAAAACTGCGCCATCTGGTGATTTTTTTACCCAATCTCTTTTTTTAGTACAAGCTAGGGTATGACACTGTCCAGTAGCCACATCTATTCCGCACTGCATTCCTCCAGATGATACGTTATCGACTCTCGCATTTCCGGCTCCCATACGTACAATTGCCGACAAAATATATACTTCTCCCTCAAAAAAGAACGAAAGAATTCTTACTGTATTTAACGAGGACTCATGCAATGATCCAAGTACCGGATGCTGTTGTACAATTTCCTGTACAACATAGTTTGCTTTCAACTCTGTAAACATCTTTTTTATGTCATCTTTTGAGTTCTTATTTTTATCATAAAACTTGATAAGACGTCCTGTTCCACTATCAACCGAAGGTTTAATGATAAAGCTCTGTTCATTTCCACTCAAATTCAAAGCCTGATTCGGAGTTAAAAGTTCTAATTTATCAGTGTAAAATTGCCCTGCCACATTCTTTACAATTGTTCTCGGTCTACACACATTTGGAAATAACATGTGGTGCATACATTTATCTTCATAAGAACGTCTAAAAAACATGTTACTATAATATGGAAGAATCGTTCCATACCATAAATCCTCCGGTATATATTTTGCGTCTGTATGTATTCCATCTCTGGAAAATAACTGGAACCAATAAACCGGTGGTTTTTCATTGTAAGTTTTCCAATAAGGAAGAACTTCTTTTTTATAAGTTTCCATCAACTCATCGGAAACTCTCCCCATATTTTTTACTATATGTTTTGCGTCTTTCCTTGTTTGTACAGCTCTATATGTTGTTTCTGTTTTCATATATAATCCATCAAACATCTTTCGTACATTACTTCTCATCTTTTTCTTCCTCTTTTTTCATAATCATTACTTCATTATATTTCATCATATATACATTTTCTTGATAATTTCCTACATTTTCTTGATTTACATTACCCTCTAAATTATTTACAATCATCGAAATATGATCGGCCCCACATTCATATGCATGCGGATATCCTCCCCCAAAACGTGGATTTACTTCCGAAATATAATATTCACCATTTATATCAAAAATATCGATGTCAATCTGCCCCTCATATCCTGCTTCACCAACAAATTTCTTTATCAATTCGAACAATTTTTCATCTTTGAACGACACTGCCTTATCTGTCTCTCCAGCCCGCATTTTAATTTTCTTCTTGGTAAATATGGATACTACATTTTTCGAAATTAAATCAATATAAACATCTGCCCCAATTTCCTGACCATCAAGAAACTCTTGTATCATCAAGCCTTCATTATGTTCAAACAATTGTTCTATCGTTTCTTTATCATGTACTTTAGATATGGCAATGCTCGCACTCCCTCTAGCCGGTTTTACAAATACAGGATATGTCACTTTTCCTGCTTCTACATCTGCATAAAATTTTTCTTTATCCATATATGATTTTGCGCAATTATATTCATGTTTTTCCAACCATTTATACATTTCATACTTATCCAATGACATTTCGCATAAATTATATGTAGATCCGATAACCATTGTACCTATCTCAGCAAATCTCTCTTTATTAGCTGCTAATAATGATAATTCTGGATCTATTAGTGAAATTACACCTTCTATTTTTTCTGATTTGCAAATATCCAGAATAACCTCAACATATCCCGGTTCTGTCATTCTCGGAACTATATAATGTTTGTCAGCAAGATAAATAGATGGAGCCAGTTCACTCATATCTGTGCATATAACCTTACCTTTTCCAGCTAATGCTTTTCTAAAATATTCCACGATTTTATTTCTAGTTCCCGAACTAAGTATCAATATATTCATATTTACATTCTCCTTAAATCATCAAAAAATAATGGTGTACCGCCTGTATGAATAAATAAAATATTTTTATTCTTTATATTATTTTCGGCAATGTATTTTTTCATTCCCTGAAATGCTTTTCCTGTATATGTACTATCAAGAGGAATACCGTATTTAACCATAGCCGCACGAATTGTATCTTCTATTTCTTCATTTTCTTTTCCATATCCATGTCCAATATAATTGTCAATAAATATTGTGTTATTCTCCACTTTTTCTTTATTACAGTTTCCCATATATTCTTCTACTGAATCAACTACAACATTCCTTCCTCTAGGGTTCCTACGGGCAATACTTATTCCAATTATTTTTCTGTCATTGTCTGCATTTTCTATTTGTCCACAGATCAATCCTGCCTGAGTAGTTCCCGTTCCTGAGGCAAAGAAAATATATTCAAAAAATATGTGATTTGCTTTTTCATACTCTTTAATTTCGTTATAGCAATTTACATATGCCTGTGTTCCAAGATTTCCATGACCGCCCCCCGGTATAAAATACGGTTTTTTCCCACTTTTCTTTAACTTGTGTAATTGTTCTTCTATCGTTTCATGCACATTTTCAACTGGAACTGTAATTATTTCAGCCCCAAAACATTGCATTAATTTACTATTAAATGTAGTATCCGAAACTTCTTCAGGACCAATCAAATAGCACTTTTTTCCCCTTGCAGCTGCCATATTCGAAACAATCCGACAATGATTAGAATGACTACTTCCATAAGTAACCACACAATCATAAGCTCCTTTATCTATCTCTTCAAAAAACAAACATGCTTTTCTTGCTTTATTTCCGCCGAAAGAATATGGAATCAAATCATCTCTTTTTATGTATAAAGCATTCTCTTGTTCTGTATCTAAAAATTGAATTGGTGTATTTTCCATTAATATTCCTCACTCAAAAAATCCTTCTTACAAATTCCATATATATATCGATCTACATATTTCCCTCTCGAAATAATATCTTCCCGAATGAGTCCTTCTCTAATAAACCCAACTTTTTCAAATAACTTCTGAGCTATCAAATTTTCTTTTTCAGTAAATAAATAAACACGATTTAGCTTCAACACATTAAATGCATATTCAAGGAGTAATTTACTCGCATTTGTTGAAACACCCTTTCCCTTTAACGATATTTCTCCCATAGCTATATAATATTCTGCTTTTTTATTTTTTTGATCTATAGACAATAACCCGATTGTTCCACACGGAACACCATCAGCTTCTATAACCGCGTCGAAGCGATCTGTTCTATCTTTATTTTTTTCAAACCATTTTTCAGTTTTTTCAATTTTTAAAGGAATGTCATAATGAAGATATTTGTTATTCTCAGAATTATTAATCCATTCTACTTTCTTGGGAATATCTTTACTTTCAAATTTACGAATTGATATTTTCATTTTTATTTCCTCTCGCCGTATCTAATCTACCTACTTTTATTTGTTTTCCCACTTGTATATCGGACCTTTTTAATACTTTTTCTATTGTTTTCAATACAACCTTTATATCAAATGCAAAAGAAACATTCTTAACATATTCTAAATCATATTGAAATCTTTGTTCCCAGCTGTCAATAGCATTTCTTCCGTTTATTTGTGCCCAACCAGATAACCCCGGTCTTACATCATGTCGATGATGTTCTTCCTTAGTATAATACGGCAAATATTCCACCAACAACGGTCTCGGACCAATTACTGACATATCTCCCTTAAGAATATTGAATGCCTCTGGCAATTCGTCAAGCGATGTCGATCTTAATATTCTTCCAAATTTAGTAAGTCTGACATCATCTGGAAGTAGATTTCCTTCTACATCTCTCTTATCTGTCATTGTTCTGAACTTATACAGATTAAAGATAGTTTCTTTTCCTGTTTTTTTGTCTATTTTTCCTGGTCGTTCCTGTTTAAATATAATTGGACTTCCTAATTTTATTCTAACTAAAACTGCTACAATTAAATAGAGCCACCAAAACACCATTATTGCCAATAATGCACATATAATATCTATTATACGCTTTACATATCTGTTGTAAAATCCATTCTTTCCTTTTAACATAGTCCGTTTTCCTCTGAGATATTATTCAAAACAAGCTTTTATTATCTCTATAATTTTTTCCTGCTGCTCCACCGTCATCTTATTATCACTAGGTAGGCAAACCCCACGCTGGAACACATCTGCTCCAACATCTTTAACTTCACCAGCAATATAAGCATTCGTCTTTGCACGACCAGATCCACTAATCGTCACAAATTCATGCATTCGATACATCGGCTGCATATGCATCGGCTTCCATATTGGTCTGCCTTCTGCATTAATAGAACTAATTGCCTCCAGAATCTCTGTCGGACAACTCTTTCCTTCCTCTGCAATATAAAGTGCTTCTGTCTCACTTCGAACCTGCTCACACATCGCATCTTCATCTATCAGCAGACTACTTAACCAATAATTTGGTTCAGCTTTCATTTCATCAAACGGATTCATCATAATCGGAAGGTTTTTTAAACCTTCCTTATATTTCTCATAAATTGTTTTCTTCTGGGCAATATGATCTTTCAAATGATCATACTGTTCTCTGATTACGCCTGCAATTACATTGCTCATTCGATAATTATAACCCACTTCTTCATTCTGATACCATGCTGCATTCTCTCTAGCCTGTGTAGACCATTTACGTGCCTGATTCGCATCCTCAAGTGAATTTGTTAAAAGGCATCCACCTGCAGAGCCTGTAATAATCTTATTACCATTGTAAGAGACTGCCGCATAATCACCATAAGAACCACACTGTTTTCCTTCCCATGTTGCTCCCATTGCTTCTGCTGCGTCTTCCACCAACAAAGCTCCATGCTTCTCACAGATTTCTTTAATCTGTTTTACATTTCCCGGAAAGCCATAAAGTTCTGCATAAACAACCAGTTTTACATCCGGATACATTTCAAAGGCTTTTTCCAGTGCAACCGGATCCATTCCCCACGAATCATACTCAGTATCAATAAATACAGGAATTCCACCTTCATAAACAACTGGATTTAATGTGGCATTAAATGTCATATCTGTACAAAATACTCGCTTGTTCTGTAATGCACCAATTCCAACAGGCGGTTTTCCGTATAATCTTTCGCCTGCAAGTTTCATACAGAGATGAAGTGCTGCCGTACCACAAGACAATCCTACCGCATATTTCGTTTCCGATGTCTCTGCTGCTATCTTTTCTACTTCGTTGATATTCGCACCTACTGTGGACATCCAGTTCGTTTCATACGCTTCCATTACATAACGCATAGAATCCGGATACATAGTCGGCGAAGAAAGCCATACTTTGTTTTCAAACTTTTCAAATTGATCATTTTTCTTATACATTTTTTCCACCCTTTGTTTATGTCATTTGTTAACTGTTCCAGATAAATCGAGATTTAAAATAATGCAACTTTAAGTCCTTTTTTCTGTTTTTCTTCATTTTCTTTTTCATTTTTTTCAAAAGCAGTTCTGTTTACTTCTTCCGGTGTCTTAAATGTCGGTACCGCCTTTCTAAGTGCTTTCTTGGCCTTTAAATCATCATCCGATGCACACGCATCTTTTAAAAGTGCTAATCTCTTATCAATTTCTTCAGCACTTAATGCTGTATCTCTCTCGATAAAGATCATACTATTTTTAGTTTTATCTAACTCTTCTGTCTTTACCAGCAATTCCTCATACAACTTTTCTCCCGGTCTAAGTCCGGTCTCTATAATTTCAATTCCATGTACTCCGGACAATCGAATCATATTCTCTGCCAGATCCATAATTTTCACCGGTTTGCCCATATCCAATACGAACAATTCTCCATTCTTCGCCATCGCACCACTCTGAAGTACTAACTGAGAAGCCTCTGGAATCGTCATAAAGTAACGGATGATTCTCTTATCAGTGATTGTTACAGGACCACCATTTGCAATCTGTCTTTTGAACAGCGGAATTACTGATCCCGCACTTCCTAGTACATTACCGAATCTCGTAGCACTATATTTTACATGTCCATGCGTACTTGCGCTCTGTACGATCATCTCACACATACGCTTTGTAGCTCCCATAACATTTGTCGGGTTAACCGCTTTATCGGTAGATACCATCATAAAGCGCTCTGCTCCATACTCTTCACAGAGATCTACCATATTCTTTGTACCAAATACATTGTTCTCAATTGCTTCGATGCAGTTATGCTCCATTAACGGCACATGTTTATGCGCTGCCGCATTGATCACAATCTGTGGATGATACTCTTCAAAGACTCTTGCCATTGCTTTACGATTTGTAATCGACGCTATTTCCACCTGAAGATCAAGTTTCCCTTTATAAGCAATCTTCAATTCCTGCTGCACATCATACGCACCATTCTCATAGATATCCAAAATAACCAACTGCTTTGGTTTCATTCTTGCCATCTGGCGGCAAAGCTCGGACCCAATTGATCCTCCACCGCCAGTAATAAGTACTACTTTATCTCTGTAATATGCATTTGTATTTTCATCTGCAACTACCAATGGTTTTCTGAAAAGCAATTCTTCGATATCAAATTCCCTGAGATACATTTTTCCACCTGCTGCATGCATGGTAGGATAATCATATATCTTCACTTTATATCCAGCATTCTTATAATAATCATAAAGTTCTTTTCTTTTTTCTGTTTCCATCGTTGGAATCGCAAAGATAATCTCCTGTACCTCAAAGTCCTCCAATTTTTCAAGCGTTACATCGTTCTCTGACCACACCGGAATTCCCTGTATCTCACGTCCCACTTTTTCTTTATTAATATCAATAAAGCATCTTGGTATGTAAGAGGCCTGCTCATTATTCAGCAATTCCTCTGCCAGACCTACACCTACACGTCCGGCACCCATAATTGCCACTTTGATTTTCTGTACCTCTTTTTCTTTCCCGGCATCAATACCCGAAAAAGCACGTAATAGTTTTGCTAAAACCCTTCCCCATGCGTTATCCTTATTTCCACATTTATATGCATATCGATACATCATTCGAATCGTTAATGCTCCAAGAAGGTTCAGGCTCACCAGAGAGAGCATTCTTGCAAATGTTATCTTCTGTACCGGAAGGATCAGTTCAAGTCCCAAATATAACACAAATGCTATTCCATCTGTAAATATCAGTCTCATATAACATTGGATTCCGCCATATCTCCAGACCTGATTATATATTTTCCCAATCATTCGCACAAACAGAATGCAGATTGCCGAAATAATCATCTGTTCTGCTATGCCGGCAGTCGTTAATTTGTCCATTCCGCCATATAATATTAATAATAATATTGCAGACATCAAGTATATTAACGCATCATAACATACCAGCATCCATCGGATGTGATATTTTTGACTTTTCTTTTCCTGTACTTTCATAACGTTTTTTCTCTCTTTTACCTTATAATCATTTCAATACTTTTTGCATTTTCTCACTTACATCTGACACAACATTTTCATCCGGCCACATCACATATAAAAGTTGCATTCCCGAAGAATAGCATGCCTGTGCATCCCCCATTCCCGACGCCGCCTGGGACTCAATATTCCAACTTCCCCCGTTATTAAGCTGCATATTGATGAATTTTGCCATCTCATCCGATGTCATATTCGTCTCTACACAATCACCGACTGTTGTCAGAATCTCGTTAGCACTCTTAATAATTGCCGGAGATGTAGCTTTCTGAATAATCGCAGTCAATACTGCTTCCTGATCCTTACCACGCTGATTGTCACCCTCTGCAAAACTATATCTCTCTCTTGAGAAAGTAAGTGCCTGCGCTCCATTCATATGATTTACGCCTTTATGGAAACTATATCCATTCTTCTCGAACTCCACTTCCGAATTCACATCCACACCGCCAAGTGCATCCACAATCGTCTCCAGTGATGTAAAGTTCACCCTCGCATAGTAACTGATGTCAATTCCATACAGATTCTCCAGTGTTGCCATAGATGCATCCACTCCATAGATACCAGCGTGTGTCAGCTTATCCCTTGCATCACCTGATACACCCGGGATCGTAACATAATAATCTCTCGGTGTCGTTGTGAGCAGGATCTGTTTCGTATTCGGATTCACCGTCATAATAATATTTACATCACTTCGGCTGTTCGTTGTAATAGGACCAGCCACATCAATACCGCTGATAAACACATTGAACGGTTCCGTCACATCCGCTTTCTTCTCACTTTTCACCTTCGTCTTAACACCATACTGATACAGGATTTTCACTTTTTCTGAGAATCCATCAATCGACTCATCAATCATACTCATATAGCCTTCATTGAACACTGCCGCATCCACTTTACCATCCAGCAATGCTTGTGCCTCATCCGTCAAAGAGCTATATTCTTCAGATTTTACATCTTTTCCAACTTCAGATTCAATTTCATTAAACATCTTATCGGTATTTTTCTGATCCACTGCCGTCTGATAACCGAACCGGTAATCCTCGGCATCCTCGATGCTCTTAGCCGAATCACCTTTCTTCACAACCACGACCATGTTATCCGTCTTGTAGGTGGCTCCGCCAACTTTCTTAAGTACATCATCCGTCTTCATCATTCCCATGCTGATCACCGCCAGTATGATCGTCATCAGGAGACTGATGATCATCCCCGTATAGCGCAGCACCTTATTCTTCGGATACTGCAGAATATGTGTCGCACCAAAGAGTACCGCCAGTGCCCCGATCAGGAAGATCAGGTACTTCTTCGGCAGCATCCCGCTGCCTGCCACAGTCACGATGCAGATCACCGATACCAGAAGCTGGATCAGTGTGATCAGTTTGCCTATCAGGTTCTTTCTTTCCATTTCCAGAAGTCTCTGTCTCATATCATCCATCCTTTGTCTGTTACTGTACAGTCAGTGTAAATGTGATCGGATCTGAGGTATTACCGTCACTGTCCTGTACGTAATACTGTAATGTATAGGTTCCTGCCTGGTTCACATTGTAATTACCGTCAATATGAAGTCCGCGGAACAAGGTGTCTCTGTCATCTTTGTCGTCCACTGCATCAGTCACTTCATTCAGTGCATTGAATGATGTGCCTCTGGCTATCGTCTTCGCTTCTTCGGCAAGCTTCATTGCCGGGCGTGTGCCATTTGGCTGCAGGGCCGCACTCTGCTGGTCTGCGCTCTGCTCGTCTGCTGCCGCTGCATCCTGTGCGGTCTCTTCTGCCTTCTTGTCTTCAGCGGTCTTCTTAGCCTTTGCTTTTTTGGATTTCTTTTTCGTCTTCTGTGTTGTATCTTCCGATGCCTCTTCCGATGCCTCTTCCGAAGCCGTATCCTGTGCGGTCTCTTCTTCCGCATCGCTGCCTTCTGCTGCCTGATAGGTCACTTCCCGGCTTACAGTTCCTACATTTTTCGCCTTGTCTGTGACACCATAATAGACAACTGCCTTCTTCTTACTGACCGGCACGACCTTTTCTACGAACACCTCACTGGTCAGGTCTCCGTCTTTCTCATCCTGTGCCGTCACGCCTTCCAGAAGCTTTCCGTAGTCTTCTCCTTCTGTATAGGCAATCTTTTTACTCTGGTCTACTTTTATCTCCGGTGCAGTGCGGTCCTGATTCTTATAGGTCATATATCCTGCACCCGCCAGTGCTATACATCCGGCCGTCAACAGGCCGGTAACCACGCGCTGGTTCATACGCTCACCCTCTATTTCTTTCCGTTTTCTCCGTAACTGCCATAGTAATTACTGTAGTATTTACCATAATACTTGTTCTGTTTCATATCTACTTTATTCAATACCACGCCGAGGATCGGGCAGTCTGCCTTCTCCAGCTGGTCTTTTACCACTTTGGCGAACTTGTAGCTGATCGTCTTCGCTGAGATGACCATCACAGATGCATCTGAGAATTTTGCAATGATCGCCGCATCGATAACGCTTCCGAGCGGCGGCGCATCTATGATCACATAATCATATGCCTGTCTTGCACCGTCAAGGAATGCTTCGAACCTTCTGCTGCCGAGCAGTTCTGCCGGGTTCGGCGGAACCGGTCCTGCGAACGTCACGAAGAGATTCGGTTCCTGTGTTCTTAAGATCACTTCTTTTACATCAGCCTGTCCGGAGAGGAAGTGTGTCAGTCCCTTCACTTCTCCTGTGACTCTGTGCCGTCCCACCAGGACGGATTTCCGAAGGTCTGCATCTACGAACAGGACTCTCTTGCCGCCTTCTGCGAGGGATGCTGCAAGTCCCATCGTCACGGTACTCTTTCCTTCGTTCGGTGTACAGCTTGTGAATACGATTACTTTCTTATCTGATCCGGAGAATTCGATGTTGGTACGAAGTGTCTTGTACGCTTCGTTGCTCCGGTAATCTTTCGTTAGATTCTTTAATACTATCTCTGCCATGTCCTTCTCCTATCTTCTGCTTTTTACAGCATTTCTTGATTCTCTCTGCTGCTTCGCCCTCTTCGGTGTGCTGCTTCCTTCCTGGATCGGGATGGAAGTCAGTACATTCAGTCCGAGGTACTTTTCTACGTCATCCGGAGTCTTGACCGTATCATCTAAGATGGAGATCAGTACAATGAATCCCATAGAGATGACAAGTCCGAGCAGTGCGCCGAGCATCATGTTCTTCTTGACGTTCGGGGAAGACGGGCTGGTCGGAAGGTTCCCTTCTTCTACGGTATTGACAGAATCCGCATTCATGATCTCTGTGATCTGTACGCTGACTGATTTTCTGAGTGTGTCTGCGATCTGTTTTGCTTCTTTCGGATCATCGTCCGTCACGCTAATGCTCATGATACGTGTGTCGGTCGGTGTCTCTGTGGTGATCATCTCTGCCAGTTCTTCCGGCTCCATATCAAGCTTCAGCTTAGAGATGGCCTTCTCCAGTACCGGACGGCTCTTTACCAATTCCATATAATCCTTTGTCAGCATGCTTCCTGACTGCAGTTCTGAATACGTTGCGCTGGCAGAAGAATCATCATTCTTTGCCATAACATACAACTTCGTTACTGACGTGTACTTCGGTGTCACGAACATCTTCGTTCCGACGAACGCTACCAGTGCCATGAATACCGCAGACAGAATAATTATCGTCTTCTTTGCCCATAAGGCACTGAATAATTCCATCAGATCAATGGTAACTTCGTCATCCTGAATCTCCTGATTCATCATTCCATAATTTTTTCGGCTCATCTTAATCTCTCTTCTTCAGCATACTCTTGGCGTTGCTGTAGAATATCCTCCTTGTATAATCTTCTCCGTATCGTTTCTCTACGTGAGCGGCCGCCTTCTTCATCTTCGGCGGTCTGTGCTTTGTATCGTGTGCATCGGTTCCGACGCAGAATATCAGGTCGCGGTTCATCAGCTCTTCGATGAACTTCCTGATCTTACGTCCGGATCCCCCGGTGATGCTGTCTGCGTTTACCTGCAGGTTCACACCCATATCGTACAGTTCTTCCGCAAGTTCTACATCTTCGGTGATGCAGTGATAGCGCTCGACGTGCGCCAGTATGACTTCGTATCCTGCGAACTGCAGCTGCTGAATCCCCTGTCTGATGTAGCTGTATGTCTGTGAGGGCGGAAATTCTACCAGTACATACTCTCTGCGGTTCATCGAAAGGATCTTTCCTTCTTTTAATTTGTCCGCAACATCCTGTCCGAAATAGATTTCCGTTCCAAGGTATACCCGGAAGCGTTCGTCGATCTCGTGTGCTGCTTCGCGCACAAGCTTTGCCCTTTCACGGAGCTTCTCCGCCGGCGCCTTTCCGCGGTGCGGATGGTGGTGAGGGGTTGCTATGATACACCGGATTCCTTCTGCGTATGCGATCTCAAGCATCTTCTTCGTCTCGGCAAGGTCTTTCGCCCCGTCGTCGACTCCCGGCAGGATGTGGCAATGCATATCTATGTAACATTCTTTCATCTGGTGGTTACTCCTTTATTCTCTGCTTTTTCATCGGTTTCTTATAACTTTGAATAAATTCATTATATCTTTTTTCTTCTCTGCGCATATTTTTGCGCACCAAAATACCCCCCCCCGGTATTCTTATCATTTCATACCAATGGAAGGAAGGGTATCTCTCAAGCTCTTCGTATATTTATACATGTTATAAATGTTATGTAATATCTCTATATTCGGTTTTCTGTTTTTGAAACACAAATAACTGGGATTATTATATATCATTTTTTTGCCCACATCCCTCATCCATTCATAAACATATATGATTTTATCATATCTTTAAGCAGGCTTCAACTATGTATCAACAATTTATACAATTTTACCCATTTTTTGTCTTTTTTTCGACATGTTTTATGCGTCCATCTCTTCTTCGTAGTACTTGATCAGTGCCTGGGTACCGAGATCTCCGCAGCCTTCTGCCTGAAGGAGTTCGTAGTTGGCAAGCACCTGGCTTAATACATCCAGATTGAGATTGCTCATGTTCGCTTCGGTAAGGGCGAGTTTCATGTCTTTGACGAAGTGCTTCAGGAAGAATCCCGGTGCGTAGTCTCCTGCCAGGATCTTTGGTCCGAAGGTATCCAGCTGTTTGCTGCCCGCCGCTCCGGTCGATACGGAATCGAGTACGGTCTGAAGGTTCAGGCCTTTTGCCTTCGCATAGGTGAGTGCCTCGCAGACTCCGGATAAGGTGCCGGCGATCATGATCTGGTTCGCAAGCTTGGCGTGCTGGCCGCATCCGGATCCTCCCTGATAGTTGATGTTGGTGCCCATCGCCTCGAATAACGGCATGCAGGCTTCGTAGTCGTCTTTGGAACCACCGACCAGGATGGAGAGTGTACCGTTCTTCGCCCCGGTGTCACCGCCGGTGACCGGTGCGTCCAGTACGTGGAAGCCTCTTTTGGTTCCTTCTTCTGCGATCTTCTGGTCCAGCATCGGGCTTGTGGTCGTCATGTCGATCAGGTATGCGCCTTCTTTTGCGCTGTCCAGGATGTTGCCTGCATCGAAGTAGACTTCTTCTACGTCGGTCGGGAAGCCTACGATGGTGATGACTGCTTCTGCGTCTTTTACGCAGTCTGCGATGGTGTCGTGGAATGTGGCCCCTTCGCTGATCACGTCTTCAACTTTGGATCTGGTTCTGGCGTAGATGTGTAATTCGAATCCTGCTTTCATGAGATTGCGGACCATGGATCTGCCCATGATGCCTACGCCGATGAATGCTATTTTGTTCATTGATTTTTCCTCCGTGTGTTGATTACTCTTCTACTTTCTCCACTACTTCGCCCTGTCTCTTGTAGATGCTGTGTGCCGGTACGAATCCTCTGACGCTTGACAGTGGGTAGATGTTGCTGTGGCTTCCGATCACGGTTCCCGGATTCAGTACGCTGCCGCAGCCGACTTCTACCTCGTCTCCGAGCATGGCTCCGAATTTCTTAAGGCCTGTCTCGATTCTTGCGTCTCCGGCTTTTACTACGACGAGCTTTTTGTCGGATTTGACATTGGATGTGATGGATCCGGCTCCCATGTGGGATTTGTATCCGAGGATGGAATCGCCCACGTAGTTATAGTGCGGCACCTGTACTTTGTTGAACAGTATGACGTTCTTAAGTTCTGTCGAGTTACCTACGACTGCGCCTTCGCCGACGATTGCATTTCCGCGGATAAATGCGCACTGGCGGACTTCTGCGTTCTTTCCGATGATCGCCGGTCCGTGGATGTAGGCTGTCTGGAATACGGTTGCAGATTTGGCGATCCATACGTCTTCGCCGACCTGATCGTATTCATCTGCCGGAAGGGTCTTTCCGAGTTCTTTGATGAAGCTGCTGATCTTTGGAAGGATTTCCCATGGATAGGTGGCTCCTTCGAAGATGTCTTTTGCGATGGTTTCATCCATGTGGTTGTAGAGATTTTTGATGGTTAATTGTTCTGACATGTTGGTTCTCCTTTTTTATTTTTTAGTTTTTCCGGTCTTTCTCACCGGCTTCTTATAAAACTGCGCTGCCTTATCATAGCACGCCCGCATCTGATACTGATTGTTCAGACCTTTGACTGCAAGTGTGCGTCTTGATACAAAATCATCCAGCTTTTTCATATATTCATCTGATGTGATATCTCCGTCTGCCACATACGTCAGACCTTTTTCCCAGCTTGCTGTAAGTTCCGGGTTCAGGAGCGGCCGGATGGAATGGTCTACGACATCGTAGATCATTTCCCCTAACATCGTCGGCGTGACGATCTGGGTCTTTTTATTGAGCGCCAGATATTTATTATTGAATAATTTCTTCAATATCTCGCCTCTGGTGGCACTGGTGCCGATTCCGCTTCCTTTGATCTGGGCGCGGAGTTCTTCGTCTTCGATGAGCTGTCCTGCATTTTCCATGGCAAGGATCAGTGAACCGGAATTGTAGCGCTTCGGCGGCGAGGTCTTGCCTTCTTTGATGTCCAGGGACTGTACCGGAAGGGTCATGCCTTTCTTGAGGCTCTGGATCCTGGCGAAGAAGGCTGCATCGGTGTCTTTGTCCTCGGTACTGTCTGTATTATCGTTATTGTCGTTCTTCCTGCCCGGCACGCCTGTAACTTTCAGATAGCCTTCTTCTGCCAGTACTTTGAAGCTTGAGAAGAAGGATTCTTCTTTGATCTTCGTCACGATCGATACTTTCTGATAGACAGCCGGTGGGTAGAAGACGCTTAAGAATCGTCTTACGATCACATCATACACCCTCTGTGACAGATTCGGAAGTCCTTTTAGTGCTCCCATGCCCTGTCCGGTCGGGATGATCGCATAGTGGTCTATGATCTGTTTATCGTTGACGTATCTCGTCTTCTCCAGTCCTTTGTGGCTGCCGAATTTCACGATATCCTGAAGATATGGCTTTGCCGGTTCGTACTGCATCAGACCGTTTAAGTTCTTGTGAATCTCTTTTGCCACTGCTGTTGACAGCACGCGGGCGTCCGTTCTTGGGTAGGTGACGAGCTTTTTTTCATATAGTTCCTGGATGATCCGGAGTGTCTCATCCGGGCTGATCTTGAACCGCTTGGAACATTCATTCTGGATCTCGGCCAGGTTGAATAATAACGGCGGGTTCTTCTTTTCTTTCTTCTTTTCTATGGACACGATCTGGCAGGTCAGGGGCTGGCTGGCGTCTGACTCGCTGTTGCTTAGGAAGCGGATCAGTTCTTCTGCCTTTTCCTTTTCTTTGAATCCATTTTCCTTATAGAGGTCGAAGGATTCGAACCATTTTGATCCTTTGACTGCCCGCCATTCGCCTTCGAATGTTGCCCCTTTCTCTCCGATGGTGCTTAGGACTCTGTAGAACGGGGTCTCTACGAATTCCCTGATCTCCCGTTCTCTGCGCACGACCATGCCGAGGACGCAGGTCATAACGCGGCCTACGGATACGACGGAATATTTCGTATTCAGATAATTGGAGATGCTGTTGCCGTATTTCAATGTCAGAAGGCGGGAGAAGTTGATTCCCATCAGGTAGTCTTCTTTGGCTCTTAGATAAGCCGATGCTGCCAGGTTGTCGTATTCTTTTAAGTCTTTTGCTTCTTTGATCCCGCGCAGGATCTCTTCTTCTGTCTGGGAGTCGATCCATACGCGGCGGCGGTTCTTGCCTTTTACGCCTGCCTGCTGTTCGACCAGACGGTAGATGTATTCTCCTTCCCGTCCCGAGTCGGTACAGACATAGATTGTATCTACGTCTGTGCGGTTCAGCAGTCCCGATACGATTCGGAACTGCTTTGACACTGCCGGAATGACTTCGTATTTGAATTCCTGCGGGATAAAAGGCAGAGTCTCAAGACTCCACCTTTTTAATGCCGGATCGTATTCTTCCGGATAACTCATCGTGACCAGGTGTCCGACGCACCAGGTTACGATTGCTTCTGCCGATTCGAGATATCCGTCTTTTCTCTGTGTATTGATATGCAATGCCTTGGCGAACTCCTGCGCTACGCTGGGTTTTTCGGCAATGTATAGTGATTTTCCCATGTAATTGTGTTACTCCTTGGTGAGCCGATGGGGACGGGAATTACTGGCTTTTTTCCTGTCCCTGATGGCTTTTATTTTTTTCTGTGCCGGAGGGACAGGAAAAAAGCCAGTAATCCCCGTCCCCGTTGGTCTTCTTCTCGGCTGCCGTGCTGTGCTTCTTCCATGAAGACTGCCTGGGAGTCCACAGCTTTTATACCGCCGGTTCGTTTCATATATGTGCCGTCTTTCTGCATGATCCTTGCTTTCACGTTATCGCTTAACATGATCTTCAGGTCATGGTTGATCTGGCGTCTGATCTGCCCGTCTAATACCGGGCAGGCTACTTCTACTCTTTTTTCTGTATTTCTTGTCATCATGTCTGCGGAGCCGATATAGATCTTCTGCTCTTTTCCGGTTCCGAAGCTGAAGATACGTGGATGTTCCAGATAGCGGCCAACCACGCTCATCACTCTGACATTTTCCGTAAATCCAGGCACTCCCGGTAGTATACAGCAGATTCCGCGAACAATCAAGTCTACCCTTACTCCGGCGCAGGAGGCCTCGGATACTTTCTTTATGAAGTCCACATCTGTCACGGAGTTCATCTTCATAATGATGCGTCCTTCGCTTCCTTTTGCTATCTCTTCGTCCATCATCTGTAAGATACGGCTTTTTAGGCTGACCGGTGAGACGATCAGGTATTGATAGCTGCCCTGCAGATTGCCAATGGACATATTCTTGAAAAATTCTGCGGCGTCCTGTCCGATTCGCGGATCGGCTGTCATTAGGGACAGATCAGTATACATGGCAGCTGTCTTCTCGTTATAATTGCCGGTTCCGACCTGTGTGATATACTGGATGTCATTGCGGTTCCTGTATGTGATCAGACAGATCTTGGAATGCACTTTGTAACCGTCGAATCCGTAGATCACACGGCATCCTGCTTCTTCCAGACGTTCCGACCAGTCGATGTTGTTCTGCTCGTCAAATCTTGCACGCAGCTCGATCAGCACGGTGACTTCTTTTCCATTTTCCGCAGCTGCGCACAGGTATTCCACCAGTCTTGCCTTCTTCGCCAGACGGTAGATGGTGATCTTGATCGTCATAACGTTCGGATCTGCCGCGGCATCTTTGATCAGCTTCAAGAATGGATCCATGCTTTCGTATGGGTAGAACAACAGGATATCATTCTTTTTCACCTGTTTTAACATGTTTCCGTCCTGTACATGTGCTGATTTTTGCGGGGAGAATGGTTCGTAGACCAGTGCTTTCTTCATGGACTCCGGAAGATTTCCTGCGATGGAGAACATGTAATCCAGTTTCATCGGCATCTTGGTGCGGAAGATCTGCTCCGGTGTGATCTTGAATTTCCGGCAGAAGTATTCCTGCATTTCCGGTGTCAGTTTTTCTGCTGTTTCTAATCTTACTACCGCCATCCTGCGGCGTTTGTGCAGGGTACTCTGCATGAGTTTCCGGAAATCATCGGTAACCTCCAGTGCCTCATCGTCCGGAGATACGTCTGCATTTCTTGTCACGCAGATGTAGTTCGGGTCGGATACTTCGTACTGGTCAAATACCAGATCCAGGTATTCCATGATGACCTTCTCCATGCGGATATAACGGATGTCGTGTCCCGGAAGCACCAGGATATCGGATACATAAGTTGGAACCGGTACGATTCCGAGAATCTGCTCTTTCTCTTTACCGTCTTTGTTCTTTCTGCTATTGATATGCTTCAGATTGGCTGTTACGTAGATATCTTTATTCATAAGGTGCGGAAACGGGTGGCTGCTGTCTACGATCTGTGGTGACAGTACCGGCAGGATCTGCTCTTTGAAACATTTCTTAACATATTTCTTCTCGTCTGCCTCCAGTTCTTTAAAGTCCAGTCCACAGACCCCGTATGGAGACAGTTCTTTCTTGATCCCGGCATAGGTCTTGTCACGTTCTTTATATAACGGGGCAACTGCTGCGTAGATCGCATCCAGCTGCTCCTGCGGTGTCATTCCCGACCGGCTGTCTCTGTGTCTGTCGTCTGTCTGCACCATGTCATAGAGACTTCCGACACGAATCATGAAGAATTCATCTAAGTTACTGGTGAAGATGGCTACGAATTTCATACGTTCTAATAGCGGCACGCTCTTATCTCTTGCTTCTTCCAATACACGCTGATCGAATCTCAGCCAGGAAAGTTCTCGGTTCTGTGTGTAGTTCAATAATTCTCGGTCCATAGGGGCTTCCTCCGTTTCTTGCCATGGGCCATGGGGACGGTGTTTTGGGTTTTTTCAGTGTCCCCACTGGCACTTTGTAATCAGCGAGTTTATTGTATACTTTATTATAGCAAAACCATCTTTTATTCTCAACACTGAGATGTATCGTGTTCAGCTCGTGTTCAGACTTGTGATAAAACTGGTGTTCAGATTTGCAATCAGATTTGTGATCGGATTTTGTATCGGCAGGCAGGACCGGCTTCTTTGCTGGAGATATAACGTATAAAAAGGCGGGAACTGCGCCTTTTTACATGTTGCAGTTCCCGCCTTTTTATATTTATGCTTTCATCTTTTTATGCTTTTGCCTTTTTATGTCTTCGCCTTATGAATGCTAAGCAGGTGAGTGTGCCACTTGGAACACTAAAAAAGCCGGATTTCCCGTCCCCCTGGCTACTTCGCCTGGATATATCCCTTAGCAGTAAGTGCTTCAGCACAAAGCACAGCTCCGCCTGCCGCACCGCGGACAGTGTTGTGTGACAGTCCGATGAATTTGTAGTCATACATGCTGTCTTCTCTCAGACGTCCGATGGATACGCCCATTCCATTCTCGTAGTTAACGTCAGCTTTTACTTGTGGTCTGTCGTCTTCTGACAGGTACTGGATGAACTGCTTTGGAGCACTTGGAAGTTCTGCTTCCTGTGGGAATCCCTTGAAGCTTTCCAGTTTCTCGATCAGCTGTTCTTTGGTTGGCTTCTTCTCGAAGTTGATGAATACAGCTGCTGTATGTCCATTCAGTACAGGGACTCTTAAGCACTGGCATGTGATCTTTGGCTCTTCTGCAAGTTTAATTTCACCATTTTCCAGTGTTCCGAGTACACGCAGAGGTTCTTTTTCGCTCTTTTCTTCTTCTCCTCCGATGTATGGGATGATATTCTCGATCATTTCCGGCCAGTCTTTGAATGTCTTACCTGCTCCGGAGATTGCCTGGTATGTTGTTACAACAACTTCCTTCGGTCCGAATTCTTTCCATGCTGCAAGTGCAGGTGTGTAGCTCTGGATGGAGCAGTTTGGTTTTACTGCGATGAATCCGCGTGTTGTTCCGAGACGCTCTTTCTGAGTCTTGATCAGGTCGAAGTGCGCTGCGTTGATCTCAGGTACTACCATCGGTACATCTTTTGTCCAGCGGTGTGCGCTGTTGTTTGATACAACCGGTGTCTCTGTCTTTGCATATGCTTCTTCGATCGCTTTGATCTCGTCTTTTGTCATATCTACGGCACTGAATACAAAATCTACGGTAGAAGCTACTTCTTCTACTTCATTTACATTCTTTACGATCAGTTTCTTAACGCCTTCCGGCATTGGTGTATCCATTTTCCAGCGTCCGCCGACTGCCTCTTCGTATGTCTTTCCTGCTGAACGCGGGCTTGCTGCTACTGTTACTACTTCGAACCAAGGGTGATTTTCAAGCAATGAGATAAAACGCTGTCCAACCATTCCTGTTGCTCCTAAAATACCTACTCTTAATTTCTTCTCCATCTTCTTTTCTCTCCCTTACTTTTGTTTTTTATTCAGCCATATATTTCTTATAAGCTGCGATCGACTTCTCCATCGCATCCTTTCCCGGTGCTCCGATCGTGATACGCTTATTCACACATGTCTCAAGATCAATTGCTTCATATATGTCTTCTTCAAATACCGGTGAGATCTTCTTGTACTCTTCCAGCGGAAGTGCATCTAACGGGATCTTCTTCTCGATACAGGTCAGCACAAGTTTTCCTACGATGCCGTGTGCATCTCTGAATGGTACACCGTGATTTACCAGATAATCTGCTGCATCTGTTGCGTTGGTGAATCCGTGTTTTGCACTTTCTTCCATGCGGTCTTTGTTGAACTGCATGGTCTTTAACATGCCGGCAAATAATGTGATGCATCCTTTTGCGGTATCCATGGCATCGAATGCCCATTCTTTGTCTTCCTGCATATCTTTGTTGTATGCAAGCGGGATCCCTTTCATTGTGGTAAGGAGTGCATTGAGCGCACCATATACGCGTCCTGTCTTACCTCTTACGAGTTCTGCGATATCCGGGTTCTTCTTCTGCGGCATGATACTGCTTCCGGTGCTGTATGCGTCATCGATCTCCACGAACTGGTATTCATTCGAATTCCAGATGATGACTTCCTCACAGAATCTACTCAGGTGCATCATGATGATGCTGAGTGCAGATAACAGTTCTAATAAGTAATCTCTGTCGGATACCCCGTCCATGCTGTTCAGTGTCGGTCCGTCGAATCCAAGTAATTCGGCTGTGTACTCACGGTCCAGCGGATAGGTTGTCCCCGCCAGTGCTCCGGAACCGAGCGGACAGGTATTCATACGCTTTGCGATGTCCTGCAGTCTCTCGTGATCTCTGCGGAACATTTCAAAATATGCTCCCATGTGGTGAGCCAGTGTGATCGGCTGCGCTTTCTGAAGGTGTGTGAATCCAGGCATGTATGTCTCGACATTTTCCTCCATCACGTGAAGGATCACTTCCAGAAGTTCTTTTACCTGGGCGTCGATCTCGTGGATCTCGTCTCTGGTGAAAAGCTTCATATCTAATGCAACCTGGTCGTTTCTGCTTCGTCCGGTGTGAAGTTTCTTTCCCGGATCGCCAATGCGGTCGATCAGTGTTGCTTCCACAAAGCTGTGGATATCCTCATATTTATCTGATATTTCTAATTTTCCGGATTCTACATCTGCCAAAATGCCATTCAGTCCGTCTGTGATCTGTTCTTTTTCTTCTTCCGTTAAGATTCCCTGCTTTGCAAGCATTGCTACATGTGCAAGACTGCCTTTGATATCCTGCTTATAGAATCTTTTGTCAAATGTAATGGAAGCGTTGAAATTATATACTAACTGGTCTGTTTCTTTTGTGAAACGGCCTCCCCATAACTGTGCCATATGGATTTCTTCCTTTCATTTTTAAGTTTACTGTTTCCGATTTTAACACATTTCCGCGTAAAAGCAAATATTATTACAGAAATTTACATATTTATTCACCCTAAAACGTGATTTTTTTCTTAATCCATGCAATTTTCTAATTTGATTTATGCATTTTCACTGTTTTTTTCCGCCTGCTGTTCTTCCAGACGCTGACGCATGGAGAATTCACAGCCACAGTAATCCTGCCGGTAAAGCCCGTACTGTGCGGATAATTCTACGGACCGCTTATATCCGTTCTTCTTTTTGAAATCTGACGTCAGATATGCCACGCCATACTCTTCTGCAAGTTTTAATCCTATCTCATTCAATTTTGCTGCATTCTTAAGCGGGCTGATGCTGAGCGTCGTCGTGAAGTACTCATATCCTCCGGCTTTTGCAATCTCTGCGGCCTCTCTTAAGCGGAGTTCATAGCATTTGAAGCAGCGCACGCCGCCTTCTTTTACTTCTTCCAGTCCTTTTGCCATCGCATAGAATTTCTCTTTCTCATAGCTGCCCGCAATGAACTGCACCGGATATTTCGTATGCATCGCCCCGATCAGTGTCTGCTGTTCGATGATGCGCTTACTGTATTCACTCTCCGGGTAAATGTTCGGGTTGTAATAAAGTACCGTGATTCTGAAGTAATTGCTTAAGTATTCCAGCACATAACTGCTGCATGGGGCGCAGCAGCTGTGAAGCAGAAGCGTCGGGACTTTTTCTTCTTTTTGCAGATCCGTGATGAATCTATCCAGTTCTTTTTGATAATTTATTTTTTGTAACATATAATGACCTCTCCTGGTGTGTTAATGTCTTTCTGACATTTCCATATCAGCATTTTACCACACACACCACATTTATTCACCTGTTTTCTGTCTGCGGCATATCTTACTTATATAGGTTATTTTTTGCTTGTAGGAGGTCTTCTATGGAACCGGTTCGGGAACAGATATTAAATCTACAGCACATTTCTTACACGTATCATACTCTGCAAGGGGAGACCCTGGCTCTGTCTGATATCTCATTTTCATTGAAAAAAGGCGAATTTGCCGCCATTGTGGGGCCTTCCGGGTGTGGCAAGTCTACACTGCTTTCGCTGATCTGCGGACTGCTGCCTTGTACAGAGGGGCAGATTAAGATTAACGGGAAGCCTTTGAAAGAGAGCACGACAAATGTCGGCTATATGTTACAGCACGATGAACTCTTTGAATGGCGCACGATCTATAATAACGTAATCCTTGGACTGGAAGTCCAGCACGCACTGACAGCGCGTACGAAGCAACGGGCAGATGAGCTTCTTGACATCTATGGACTCGGTGACTTTAAGAATGCAAGGCCTTCGGAGTTGTCCGGCGGGATGCGGCAGCGTGCTGCCCTGATCCGCACACTCGTCCTGGAGCCGGAGCTTCTTCTTCTGGATGAACCTTTTTCTGCCCTGGACTATCAGACGAGGCTTCAGGTTGGCGATGACATCGGACAGATCATCCGAAATGAAGGAAAATCTGCACTTCTGGTCACGCACGACCTGTCGGAAGCGATCTCTCTTGCCGACCGTGTCATTGTCCTTTCTAATCGTCCGGCAACAATCAAACAAACGATTCCTCTGCTGTTCCATCTGGAGCACGATACTCCGTTGAACCGCAGAAGTGCGCCGGAATTCAAGAATTATTTTAATCTGATATGGAAGGAGTTAAATGAAGATGAACCGAATGTCAAAGACTGAGATTCCTGCTGCCTCTGGCACAAATATCACTTCCAATGCAAGTGCCATCTCTACCGCCGCCTCATCTTCTAGAGCGCAAAGAACCTTTTTATCAAAGTACCGGCTGCACAAAAAGTTCGTAGCTGCTGCCCGGGTTCTCCTTCTGGTTGTCTTCCTGTCTGTCTGGGAACTGACCGCCTCACATCAAATCATCGATTCTTTTATCTTTAGCAGTCCTTCTAAGATTGCCCGGTGTTTTCTCGACATGGTCGCAGACCGCAGCATCTTCCTGCACCTTGGCGTCACCTTATATGAGACGATCGTAAGTTTCCTTCTGGTTATCGTCTTCAGTATCCTGACGGCGGTGCTTCTGTGGTTCAGTAAGAAGCTTTCAGAAATCCTGGAGCCGTATCTGGTTGTTCTAAACAGTCTGCCAAAATCCGCCCTGGCCCCGCTTCTCATCGTATGGCTCGGTGCCACACGTACCACCATCATTGTTGCCGGTATGTCGGTGGCTATCTTCGGAAGCATCCTGAATCTGTATACCAGTTTTATGTCCGCGGATCCAGGAAAGATGACGCTGATCTATACACTTGGCGGGAAACGGCATCAGGTACTGACTAAAGTTGTGCTTCCAAGTTCGATTCCGGCGATCATCAGCAATATGAAGGTAAATATCGGATTATGTCTGGTCGGGGTGATCATTGGGGAATTTCTTGCTGCGAAAGAAGGGCTGGGGTATCTGATTATTTATTCCAGTCAGGTGTTCAAAATGGATTGGCTCCTCATGAGCATCTGTCTTCTCTGCCTGTTTGCCATGTGTTTGTATGCACTCATCAATCAGCTTGAATCCTGCTACCTAAAAAGAAATAAGAGATGAGCCTCTCCGTTCATCTCTTATTTCTCCTCATTCCCTTCATCTCATCGTATAGCTGAAAGAATGGTTTTCTTAACCTTTTCTGCATCAACAGGCTTTGCAATATGTCCGTTCATTCCTTTTTCAAATGCCTTTTTTCTATCTTCCTCAAATGCATTGGCTGTCATAGCTATGATCGGAATACCGGCTTTTTTCTTATCTTCCAGCCTTCTGATTGCCTGAGTTGCCTTATAGCCATCCATGTTCGGCATCTGGATATCCATAAGGATCAGATCGTAGGTCCCTGCCGGTTTCTGTTCCATCCTTGCCACACATTGAACTCCATCCTCAACACGGTCAACCATAAGTCCCATATCCTCCAGGATAA
>OHMN01000366.1_pt1 | contig 43608 bp, 37 predicted proteins | sample 1569361 | NCBI WGS metagenome assembly OHMN01 (sample SAMEA3541508, study PRJEB24748) | human gut metagenome | biome: human gut; feature: human-associated habitat; material: faeces | place: China | collected 2012
GCGGCTATAATAGCTATAAATATTTAGTTAAATGTCAACAATACAGTACACTAGTGTGTTATAGTAAAATTAATTTAAAAAAAAAGTATTCTTATGCAGGTGTCAGATAAATTAATTACCCACTGGCGGAAGCAATTGAAGAATATGGGACTTCTGGGTATCAGGAAAAATTACTTTCATCAATAATCTCTTGACAAATCCCTTTGAAATCACGTATCCTCATAGTATAAAAGCGCTTTCATCAGAGCTTGGTATGCAATGCAAAGCAGTGAAAAGAGGAAAAAGATGAATATATATGATATAGCAAAAGAAGCCGGAGTTTCTATATCAACGGTTTCTCGTGTTATGAATAACAAAGGGAATGTGAATGCTGCTACAAGAAAAAAAGTAGAAGCAATATTGGACAAGCATGATTATACGCCCAGTGCGATTGCGCGTGGTATGGTAAGTAAAACAATGAAGACGGTTGCAGTACTGACTGTGGATATCCGCGTGCCGCATTATGCGAGAACTGTTTATACAATTGAACGGGAGTTTAGCCACAGAGGGTACGAGGTCGCAATCTGTAATACGGGTGGTGAGTTGGAAGAGACAGCCAAGTATTTAAAGACAATGCTTGAGAAAAAAGTAGACGGAATCGTACTGGTCGGTTCAATTTTTAATACACTTTGCAAAAAAGATGAAATTGGAAATATGATCAAGAATACACCGGTAGTGCTTGCGAATGGAAAACTGGAACTGCCGAATTCATATTCTGTCTTAGTTGATGACCGGTATGGCGTTTCTCTGGCAGTGGAACATCTGCTAAAAAGAGGGCACCTTGATATGTACTATCTAAAGGATATGGATACGGTCAGTGCCAGGTTAAAAAGTGAAGGGTTTATAAAAGCATTGGAAAGTCACGGTGTTAGTGACGCGAAGCAATATGTGATCGATACGGACAGAAGTATCGGTGGAGGAATCGAAGCGGTAGAAAAACTGATTGCCGAGAATAAGAAATTTACAGCCATTGTTTGTGGAGAAGACATTACAGCAACGGGAGCGGTGAAAGCGGCATTGCGTGCCGGACTTCGAGTACCGGAAGATGTAGCGGTTACCGGGTACAATAATTCAGAATATGCAAGAATCTGTGAACCACGTCTTACGACTATTGACAATAAGCCGGAGATGGTTGCGATGATGAGCGTGCAGCTCCTTACAAGTTTGATTGAACAGACGGATGTGTACTCTTCCTGTGTGATCCAGCCGGAATTGGTGGAAGGAAAGACAACATAAGCTGACATAAGACAACAAAAAAGACGATATAGGTGAAAGATTGCAGATAGAGCTATGAAAAGCAGAAGGATTTTCAGAAAGAAAAACTGAAAGTACCTCTGCTTTTTTTTCTTCATAATCTTCAATAAACTGAAAGCGCTTGCATAAAATGTGAAAGATTGTTAAAAAATAATCGTTATTTTATACTAAAATAAATGCTGGGATTTGAGCACAATGCCGAAAAAAATAAAAATACGCGCGCGAAATTGACAAAACGAGTGAAATAAATATAATGAAAAGTAAAGAAAGCGCTTCTATAAATTTTCAATAATATTTTCTCGAATTTGAAAGGAGATTAATATGAGAGTTCAATATGATGTAATGGTGCAGGAGTTTGCAAGAGTATTAGAGAAAAAAGGATTCACCCATGAAGATGCCGAGAATGCGGCAATCATTTTCGCACAGAACAGTCTGGCTGGTGTATACTCCCACGGACTGAACCGTTTTCCAAGAGTTGTCAGCTACCTGGAGAAAGGTGAGATTGATCCGAATGCAAGAGCAACTTGTGAGATGAAGATGGGAGCGATTGAACGTTGGGATGGACATCGTGGATTTGGACCTCTGAATGCAAAACGTGCAATGGATCGTGCATGCGAGCTTGCGAAGGAGAATGGAATTGGTTGTGTAGCTCTTGGAAATAATAACCACTGGATGCGTGGTGGTACATATGGCTGGCTTGCAGCAGATCATGGCTGTATCGGAATCTGCTGGTCTAATACAATGCCGAACATGCCTGCATGGGGTGGACTGAACCGCAAGATCGGAAATAACCCGTTGATCATGGCAGTGCCTCGTTCTAATGGGGAACATGCAATGATCGACTGTGCTGTATCTCAGTTTTCTTATGGAAAGATTGAAGATTGCCGTCTGAAAGGACTGAAACTTCCGGTGCCGGGAGGATATGATACAAAGGGAGAACTCACAACAGACCCTTCAGAAATCGAGAAGACATGGCGTGTGCTTCCGATGGGATACTGGAAGGGAAGTGGACTTTCCATCGTTCTGGATCTGATCGCAACAGTTCTTACAGATGGAAACTCTGTATCAAAAATCGGAACATTCGGTGACGAGATTGGACTTACTCAGATTATGATTGCAGTAGATCCTACAAAGTTCAACACAGTGGAGCAGACAGATGCAATTGTAGATGAGATTCTTGCAGATGTGAAATCTTCTGAGCCGATCAAAGAGGACGGAGAAGTTCTTTATCCGGGAGAGTTAGAGCTTAAGAACATCAAAGAGAACAAAGAACAGGGAATCCCGGTTGTTGAAGAAGTATGGGAATCTGTTCTGAAGATGTAATAATAATTAGGAAATATAGAATAGGAAGAAACAATGATTCAGGGAGTACTTTTTGATATGGACGGGCTTATGTTCGATACGGAAAGAATCGGATACGAAGGCTGGAAATATGCAGGAAAAAAGCTTGGCATTCATATGAAAGATGAATTGATCGCTTCTTTTCGTGGAACCGGAGAAAAAGAAAAGCGAAGACATTTCAAAGAAGCATTTGGAAGCGAAGAGTTGTATGATGAAGCATTTACGCTTCGGACGGTATATGCAAAAGAATGGATCGATAAGAATGGGCTTCCGGTAAAGAAGGGACTGGTGGAGCTGCTGGAGTATTTGAAAAGAGAAAATATTCCGGCGGCGCTCGCAACCTCGACAAACCGCAAGAAAGCGATGGGGTATCTGGATATGGCAAATGTAACAGAATATTTCAGTGCATCAGTGTGCGGTGATGAAGTGAAGGCAGCGAAGCCTGCCGGTGATATCTTCATAGCTGCGGCAGAGGCGCTGGGAGTTCCGACTGAGAAATGTCTTGTTTTGGAAGACAGCCCAAATGGTCTGAAGGCTGCAAAAAATGCTGGCTGCAAAGCGATTGTAATCCCAGATCTGTCCCCGGCACCTGAGAAAGAAGAAGGCCTGTGGGATGCGAAAGTTTCGAATTTAAAAGAGATTATAGAAATCATAAAGAATCTTTGATACAGGAGGAAATATCATGGAATATATTATTGGAATCCTGCTGCTCATCTCATTTATAGGGTTGGCCGTATACGCAGTGCGCGGCGGTAACCTGATGATGGGTATGCTGATTATGGCAATTATTTGGACAGTGCTTCCACTTATTGGAAATACATTTGCGACAAATCCGGAATTTATTGGTTCTTATCCGGGAATTACGGATATCAGTGTTGTTGATGCAATTACAAAAGTTTTCCAGTCTGGTCCGGAAGGCTGGGGAAATGTACTTGTAAATGTTGTATTTGGTGCATGGTTTGGACGTGTTCTTCTTCAGACAGGTATTGCAGATGCACTGATCCGTAAAGCGGTTGAGCTTGGTGGAGACAAACCAGTTATCATCTGTGTATTACTTTCTACAGTTACAACAGCAATCTTTTCAACATTATTTGGCGCAGGTGCCGTTGTAGCGATTGGAGTGATCATTCTTCCAATCCTTATGAGTCTTGGTATTCCTAAGACACTCTCTATCGGATCCTTCATGATGAGTGTCGGAGCCGGAATGTACTTAAATCCGGTACTTACCGGACAGTTCCTCGGATTCTTCCTTGGAGAAGATGGAAAACAGCTCATCACTTATGATGATCCGGCACGTCTTCACTGGGCGATCATCGGAGTTGCAGTACAGCTTCTTGTAGTAATTGTTATGTGCGTTGTGACACTTAGAAAGAAGAAAACCGTTCATGCATGGAGTGCATCTGCAGCAAGAAAAGCCCGCCCGGGATATGTTCCGACAATTGCTCTGATCGCACCGATCATCCCGGTTGTACTTCTTGTAGCATTTAATGTACCGATCATTCTTGGATTTACAATTGGAAGTTTCTATGCATTATTCGTATGTAAGAAACTGACATCATTCCGCGGTGCATGCCGTGTACTGAATAAGGATTTCTATGATGGTGTTGTTGACACTGCGCCGCTGGTAGGATTCCTGCTTATGATCCCGATGTTCAACAAAGCAGCAGAGCTTTGCGTGCCATATTTTAATGCACTTCTTGGAAATATTATTCCGAATAATACACTGGTTATCAGCATTGTATTTGCGATTCTTGCGCCACTTGGACTGTTCCGTGGACCATTTACACTGTTCGGCTGTGGAGCTGCAACACTTGGAATCCTGAAAGGAATCGGATTTTCAACACCATATCTGTATGCACTGATGGTCATTCCTTCTATTACAATGAATGTATCAATCTGTATGACACAGAGCTGGATCGCATGGGGAGTAAGCTACTCAAAAGTATCCACAAGAGAACATCTGAAGATGACACTGCCATATGCATGGCTTGTATGTATCATTATGCAGGCAATCACATATGTTATGTTCGGTTAAGGAGGGCGTGAAAAAATGAGTGATAGAAAAGTACGTATGGGTATTGACGTAGGTGGAACGCATACAAAAGCGGTTGCCATTGACAATGCCACACATGAAATAATTGGAAAATCTTCTGTAAAGACAACTCACGATGATAAAGCAGGCGTAGCAGCCGGTGTTGTAGCAGCATTTCAGAATTGTCTGCGGGAAAATAATATTGACCCGAAAGATGTCATTTTCGTAGCACATTCTACGACCCAGGCAACCAATGCTTTGATCGAAGGTGACGTTGCAAAGGTTGGTGTTGTTGGTGTCGGCCCGAAAGGAATCGGTGGAGTCATTGCAAAAGCTCAGACAAATATGAAAGACATCAATCTTGGGTCCGGACGTTTTATCCGTCTTAAGAATCGTTACATCTGTGATGAAAAACTGTCCGATCAGGCTGTGACAGATACGATTAAATCTTTAGTTGGAGACGGAGCAGAGGTTATTGTTGCCAGTGAGTCTTTTGGCGTGGATGATATGGAAAATGAGACTGGCATCTGCAAGATTGCAAAAGACATGGGACTTGAAGCAACAGCAGCCAGTGAGATCACAAAACTTTACGGACTGACAAGACGTACCCGTACAGCAGCGATCAATGCGTCTATTCTTCCGAAAATGCTTAACACTGCAAACTCTACAGAACAAAGTGTTAAGAGTGCAGGTGTTGAAGTTCCACTGATGATCATGCGAGGTGACGGTGGAGTTATGGAAATCAGCGAGATGAAAAAACGTCCGGTACTGACCATGTTATCCGGTCCGGCTGCATCTGTTATGGGAAGTCTGATGTATCTGCGTGCTTCTAATGGTGTATACTTTGAAGTAGGTGGAACAACGACCAATATCGGTGTTATCAAAGATGGACGTCCTGCTATCGACTATTCTGTAGTTGGCGGACATCGTACATATATCAGCAGCTTAGATGTACGAGTTCTCGGTGTTGCCGGAGGAAGTATGGTTCGTGCAGATAAGAGCGGTGTAAAAGATGTAGGACCACGTTCCGCGCATATTGCAGGTCTTGACTATGCAGTATTTACACCGGAAGAAGAAATCGTAGATCCGAAAGTTGTATTCTTCAGCCCGAAAGAAGGAGATCCGGAGGACTATGTTGCGATCGAATTAAAGAATGGAAAACGTATCACCATTACGAATACATGTGCTGCCAATGTGCTTGGTCTTATTAAGCCGGAATATTTTGCATATGGAAATGCGAATGCAGCAAGAAAGGCAATGCAGCCGCTGGCAGATTACATGGGAAAAACTGTAGAAGAAGTTGCAACTCAGATCCTGACAAGAGCTTACGAAAAAATTGAGCCGATCATTATGGATCTGGCTGACAAATACCGTCTGGAAAAAGACCAGATCAGTCTGGTCGGAGTTGGTGGAGGAGCAGCGGCTCTTATCGGATTCTGTTCTGATAAAATGGGACTGCGCTATTCAATCCCGGACAATGCAGAAGTTATTTCTTCTATCGGAGTTGCGCTTGCAATGGTACGAGACGTTGTAGAACGTGTTGTTCCGAACCCGACACCGGAAGATATCCGCTCCATCAAAGCTGAGGCAATTGATAAGGCTGTAGAAAGTGGTGCGGCAGCAGACAGCGTAGATGTACATATTGAGATCGATCCGCAGACATCAAAACTGACAGCCATTGCCCTTGGATCAACAGAAGTTAAGACAACGGACCTCTTAAAAGAGTGTACAGCTAAGGAAGCAAGAGAACTGGCGGCTGAAGACTTGAAGGTTGCTCCGTCAGAAGTAAATGAAGAATGTGCAACAAAGAACTTCTATGTATTTGCTATAGAAGGAAAAGGAAAACATCCGGTTCGTATTCTGGATAAAAAAGGATTTATCAAGGTTCAGAGAAATGACGGAAAAGCAATTCTTTGTAAAGCCGGAAGCTATCGTAATATCGTATCTCAGTTATGGGAAGAGCTTGCAATTTATCAGCAGGACGCAATCCTTCGCCCGGACTATTACATTTGTGCCGGTGCGCGTGTCATGGATTTCGCAGGTTCTGTAGACCTTGATAAGATCATGATGCTGATGGAAGTGGAAATGCAGATGATAGATCCAGGTGATGATGTCATCATCGTAGGAGCAAAGAACAGTTTATAGATCAATCATGATCCGTGGCATCTAAGGATGCAGAGGTATAAAATATATGGGAAGACAGGAAAAGTGGAACAGACTTATAGATGCATTTTCAGGAAAGGGCACTGCCTTTTCTATACCGGAATATACCAAAGTTCCGTTTTCAGAAATGGTAGAGAAACTGGGGGCTTTGACAGAGGAAGACTGGGGAAAATATGCATTTAGCAGAGAGCCTTTAGAAGGAAGGTTCAGCAACGAGCAGAAAATGCAGTATACGCACAAAGCGAATGATTGCGGTCGAGAGTGGGCTGAAAAAATCGCGAGGCAGTATGGAACGAGAAATCCGGGAGAATTGGCTGAAAAACTTGGAATGAAAGTAAAAACTCCAAAAGTCCCGGTAGGAGGCGGTCTGGTACTTTTTGCTCAATTTGTAGAACCGGATGAGATCACTATTTTTACGGATTGTGTGGATAAAGCTTCAAAATTGGAAGAAGAATGTGGATGCGATCTGCTTCGCAGAGAAAATCTTACCAATACATTACTTGCTCATGAATTATTTCATGCAGTAGAGGAGCAGCACGCGAAAGAAATCTATACAAGAACAGAAAGGGTAGAACTCTGGAGAAAACCGTTTTCCAATAAATCTATGATTTCCTGTCTTTCTGAGATTGCGGCTATGGCATTCGCAGGGAAACTTCTGGATTTGAAGGTGTCCCCGTATATGTTAGATGTACTTCTCGTGTATTCTTATGATAAGAATGCAGCATGGGGACTATACGATGAAATCATGAATATGACAAAGAAGCAGTGAACATTGCAGGAGGAAATAAATGTTAACAACGAATATTACATTAGCTGAGAAGTATGATTACCTCAGTGATAAGTTTAAAAAAGCATTTACATTTTTAAGAGAAACAGATCTTGCATCACTTCCGATCGGAAGAACAGAGATTGATGGAGATGAAGTTTATGCAAGTGTGCAGAGCTATACAACTATGACTGTAGAAGAATGTGCATTTGAAAGTCATCTGGAATATTTTGATGTACAGTATGTGGTAGAAGGAGAAGAATGCTTTGGGTATGAGCCGGTGAAAAATCTGACACCTTCTATGGACTACGATGCAGAAAGAGACTTGATTTTCTACAACGAGCCAGACGATGCAGGCTCTGTAATCCTGAAGACCGGAGATTTTGCCATTGTTCCGCCGGAAGACGGACATGCGCCGAGACGTATGACAAAGAATGGTCCGTGTCCGGTGAAGAAAATTGTTGTAAAAGTGAAGCTGTAAAATAACTGAGCAGGAATGCCGAGGCATTCTTGAATAGGAGGAAAACGCAATGAAGAGTTCATTTCGCTGGTACGGAGACAGTGATCCGGTAACATTAGATAAGATTCGTCAGATTCCGGGGATGCGTTCTATCGTTTCCGCTGTCTATGATGTAAAACCGGGAGAAGTATGGCCGGAAGAAAGTATCAAACATCTGGTAGATGAATGCCGGGAGCAAGGATTGATTTTTGATGTTGTAGAATCCATTCCGGTAACGGAAGAGATCAAACTTGGAAGACCGAAAAGAGACCGTCACATTGAGAATTATTGCGAGTCTATCCGCAGATGTGCAAAATACGGGATTAAATGTGTGACATATAATTTTATGCCGGTATTTGACTGGACAAGAACACAGCTTGACAAAGAAGCAGAAGATGGTTCCACAAGCCTTGTAATGTACTGGGAACAGATGAAAGGTCTGGATCCATTAAAAGATGATATTCATCTTCCGGGCTGGGATTCCAGTTATACACAGGATGAAGTCCGTGAATTGATCCGTGCCTATGGTGAAATAGGAGAAGAAGGGCTTTGGGAAAACATTGAATATTTCCTGAAACGTGTCATTCCGGTAGCGGAAGAGTGCGGCGTTGTCATGGCGCTTCATCCAGATGATCCTCCGTATCCGATTTTTGGACTTCCAAGAGTGATCACATGCGAGGAAAATCTGGATCGATATCTTTCTATTGTGGACAGCCCGGCTAACAGCTTGTGTCTGTGTACAGGATCCCTGGGGAGTTCACCGAAAAATGATATCCCGGCTATGGTACGCAAATATTCTGCAATGAAACGAATCGGATTTATGCATATCCGAAATGTAAAGATCCTTCCGGATACATCATTTGAAGAGTCTGGACATCTGACACAGAATGGCTCTCTTGATATGAATGCAATTGTGAAAGCATTGGTAGAGACTGGATTTGACGGATATTTCCGCCCGGATCACGGACGTATGATTTGGGGAGAAACAGGAAAACCAGGTTACGGATTATATGACCGTGCACTCGGAACAGCTTATATTAATGGATTGATCGAGGCCAACGGTGGAGTAATCGAATAAAATTATAGAAGAGAATATAAAGAGCTTCGTACACAGCCTGGAAAGTTGTGTGTGAAGCTCTTTTCGCATGAATGAAAACAGTAGATTTGTTTTAAATGTGCAGATTTAGGTGCTGCAATGAATATGTCGAAAAAAGTGGATATAAGGAAAATGCATAAAAAAATCACTGATTACCATAGAAATTTGATAATAAATACAAAAATATTCTATTTTCTAAGACTCGAATGGTGATTATAATTAAATTAATCAATTGATTCAAAATAATTTGAAGCAAAATGAACAAACGGGAGGAAGAAAAATGAAGAAAAGAAGAGTATTAGCAGCGCTGATGACAGCAACACTTGCGTTATCACTTGCAGGTTGTGGCGGGTCTTCAGGAGATTCCAAATCATCTGGATCATCTGACAGTTCCGTAGCAAATGCAGACAAACCACTTTGCTGGTTCAACCGTCAGCCATCTAACAGTTCCACAGGAGAACTTGACAAAGATGCACTGAATTTCAACAAAGATACTTATTATGTAGGATTCGATGCTAACCAGGGAGCTGAACTTCAGGGACAGATGGTTGTTGATTACATCAAAGCAAATGCTGATAAGATCGACAGAAACGGAGACGGAGTAATCGGATATGTACTTGCAATTGGTGATATCGGACATAACGATTCTATCGCTCGTACACGTGGCGTTCGTTCTGCTCTTGGAACAGGTGTTGATGCAAGCGGTGAAGTTGATTCTACACCAGCAGGAACTAACGTAGACGGAAAAGCAAAAGTTGTTAAGGATGCAACTCTTGATGTAAATGGAAAGACATATACAATTCGTGAGCTTGCTTCTCAGGAGATGAAGAACTCAGCAGGTGCTACATGGGATGCAGCAACAGCTGGTAACGCAATCGGAACATGGTCAGCTTCTTTTGGAGAGCAGATCGATGTTGTTGTTTCTAACAATGATGGTATGGGAATGTCAATGTTCAACGCTTGGGCAAAAGACAACAAAGTTCCTACATTCGGATATGATGCTAACAGTGATGCTGTAGCAGCAATTGCTGAAGGATACGGCGGAACAATTTCACAGCATGCAGATGTACAGGCTTACCTGACACTGAGAGTTCTTCGTAACGCACTTGACGGAGTAGATGTTGATACAGGTATCGGTACAGCAGATGATGCTGGTAACTGCCTGACAGAAGGTGAAGACTACAGATACAGTGAAGAGGACAGATCATACTACGCATTAAACGTAGCTGTAACAGCTGACAACTACAAAGACTTTACAGATTCAACAAAGGTTTACGACAAAGTTTCCAAACAGCTTGATTCTTCTAAGAGTCCATCTAAGAAAGTATGGCTTGACATTTACAATGCATCAGATAACTTCCTGAGCTCAACATATCAGCCACTGCTTGAGAATTATGATGATCTTCTGAACCTGACAGTTGATTACATCGGTGGAGATGGACAGACAGAGTCTAACATCACAAACCGTCTTGGAAATCCAAGCGAGTACGATGCATTTGCAATTAACATGGTTAAAACAGACAATGCATCATCTTATACATCACTTCTTAAATAATAAGAGATTGATTAACAGTAAATTAATGAAACAAAGAGGGGTGTCAGAGATGATACCCTTCTTTCACTAAGAAAAGGAAGCAGGGCTATGACAGAGGATAAGAATAAATACATCTTATCGATTAAAGGTATGAGTAAGTCATTCGGCAGAAATAAGGTTCTAAAACATATTGACCTGAATGTCAAACCTGGAACCATTATGGGACTTATGGGTGAAAATGGTGCCGGAAAATCGACAATGATGAAATGTCTCTTTGGAACCTATCAGAAAGATGAGGGGACAATTATATTAGATGGCCGGGAAGTGAATTTTTCTGGACCGAAAGATGCACTGGAAAATGGCGTAGCGATGGTACACCAGGAATTGAACCAGTGTCTGGAGAGAAGTGTTATCGACAATATGTTTCTTGGTCGATATCCAAAAAACTCTTTTGGAGTTGTTGATGAAGCAAGAATGAAAAAGGAAACATCAAATCTGTTCCGTCAACTTGGAATAACTGTGAACCTGACTCAGCCAATGAAGAAAATGTCTGTGTCACAGCGCCAGATGTGTGAAATCGCGAAAGCAATTTCATATCATTCTAAGGTGATTGTATTAGATGAGCCAACATCATCACTTACAGCACCAGAGGTAGAAAAGCTTTTCAAAATGATGCGTCAGTTGAAAGCACAGGGAATTTCACTGATTTATATTTCACACAAGATGGACGAGATTTTTGAAATTTGTGATGAAATATCAGTTCTTCGAGATGGAAGTCTTGTTATGACTAAGGATAGTAAAGATACTGATATGAATGAGCTGATCGCAGCGATGGTTGGCCGTTCATTGGATAACAGATTCCCACCTGTAGATAATGAACCGGGAGAGAAAATTCTCTCTGTACAAAATCTTTCAACAAAATATGCACCAAAGATTCAGAATGTATCCTTTGATATCAGAAAAGGAGAGATATTCGGATTTTATGGTCTGGTAGGAGCAGGACGTACGGAACTTCTGGAGACAATCTTCGGAATACGTACAAGAGCAGAAGGAAATGTAATTTATGATGGAAAAGTTATGAACTTTTCCTCCCCGAAAGATGCAATGGATCATGGATTTGCTTTGATTACAGAGGAAAGAAAAGCCAATGGTCTGTTCTTAAAAGGTGATATTACATTTAATACTACCATTGCCAATATGAGTCATTATAAGAGCGGCGTTGCATTGTCTCATGACAGAATGGTACGTGCGACCGCAGAGGAGATCAAGATCATGCATACTAAATGTATGGGACCAGATGATATGATCACAAGCCTTTCCGGAGGAAATCAGCAGAAAGTTATCTTCGGTAAATGGCTGGAGCGTTCACCGAGCGTATTCATGATGGATGATCCGACCCGAGGAATTGATGTAGGTGCAAAATACGAGATTTATGAACTGATTATCAATATGGCAAAGCAAGGAAAGACAATTATTGTAGTTTCTTCAGAGATGCCTGAAATTCTTGGAATTACGAATCGAATTGGCGTTATGTCAAATGGACGTCTGGCTGGAATCGTAAATACAAAAGAGACAGATCAGGAAGAATTATTGAGACTCAGTGCGAAATATTTGTAACAGAGAGGAGTATTAGAGATGGCAGAGAACAACGTAATTATTTCGGCTGAAGAAGAAGCAAAGCTTTTAAAGCCGATTGACGAATATGTTGGTAAGATACAGAAACAGATTGATGCACTTCGTGTAGAAGGATCTGACAAAGTCAATAGTTTAAAAAATCAGATTGCAATTGCAAAAGAGAATAAGAACTTAACAAAAGAACAGCAGAACAAGATTATTGAGGAAAGCAAAAAACAGCTGGAGAAAGCAACAGCAACAGAAGCTGCAAATAAAGATCAGATTACAAAGTTGATCGCAGATGCAGAAAGTTATCTTTCCAAGCATTACAACAGCGAATATTATGACATTGTTGTCAAGAGCTGTGAAGCTGAGAAGAAAGCAGAGAACAGCAGCTTTGAAAAAACTAAAACACAGCTTCAGGAAGAGCATAAGAAAGCACTTGGAAGCCTGAAAGATGCAGAAGAGATCAAAGCAGAGAAGTATACATATAAGAATAAATTATATGATGCGCAGATGGCACATGAGTCCAGACTTCAGGAAATCAAGGACAGAAAACATGATGCATTTATGCATAAGTTCCATTTGATTGATCTTCTGAGAATGTCAAAATACACATTTGCTCAGAAACAGGCACAGAAAATTGAAAATTACAAATATACATTCAATATGACACAGTTCCTGTATAAGAATGGTCTGTATATTGTAATTATTCTGATCTTTATTGCTCTGTGTATCATTACACCAATTGTGAAAAATACACAGCTCTTTACAGTAACGAATATCCTGAATATCTTACAGCAGGCTTCACCGCGAATGTTCCTCGCACTTGGTGTTGCAGGCCTGATCCTCTTAACAGGTACCGACCTTTCTGTAGGACGTATGGTTGGTATGGGTATGGTTACAGCAACCATTATTATGCATAACGGAATTAACACCGGTGGTGTATTTGGTCACATTTTTGATTTTTCCAATATGGGAACAATTCCAAAAGCATTATTAGCATTAGGTGTATGTATCATTCTTACAACCGTATTTGCTATGATCGCCGGATTCTTTATGGCAAGATTTAAGATGCATCCATTCATTTCAACAATGGCGAACATGTTGATCATCTTCGGTCTTGTTACATATGCAACAAAGGGAGTTTCTTTTGGAGCAATTGATCCGGCAATTCCGAATATCTTTATTCCAAAGGCAGGAAGATTCCCAATGATTATTTTATGGGCAATCATCGCAGTAGTTGTTGTATGGTTCATCTGGAACAAGACAACATTTGGAAAGAACCTTTATGCAGTCGGTGGAAACCCGGAGGCAGCAACCGTATCCGGTATTTCCGTATTCAAAGTAACAATGGGAGCATTTATCATGGCAGGTATTCTTTATGGATTTGGTTCCTGGCTCGAGTGTCTCCGAATGGTTGGATCTGGTAGTGCAGCTTATGGACAGGGCTGGGATATGGACGCTATTGCAGCCTGTGTAGTTGGTGGAGTTTCCTTTACTGGTGGTATCGGTAAGATTTCAGGAGTTGTAACTGGTGTATTGATCTTTACATCTCTGACATACTCTCTGACAATTCTTGGTATTGATACAAACCTTCAGTTTATCTTTGAAGGTATTATCATTCTGGCAGCCGTTACACTTGACTGTCTGAAATATGTACAGAAAAAATAATAGTTAAAAAAGGCTGTTTACGCAGGTAAACATAAAAGGTGAAAGCTGCCCTGCTCGTCTTATAGATGAAAGGGGCGGCTTTTATAATATAGCAGGATTCCTAAGAAAATTCCTGCTATATTATAAAAGCCGCTGGTATTTGTGCAATGATTGTTTAGAATCTGGGAAATATTTGATATAATGAATTGGGATTAAAAGTTCCCGATTTATGATAAAAAACTTGAAATAGGGACAAAAAGGGGATTAAGATGGAACGATATAAAGTAATTCTTGTGGATGATGAAGAAGAAGTCATTGATGTCATGGAAGCAAAGATCCGCTGGAATGAATTAGGGTTTGAAGTAGTAGGAAGTGCGACAAATGGAGTGAAGGCATTAGAATTGATAGAAAAGCTTCAGCCGGATGTCGTTTTAACAGATATCAAGATGCCTTATATGGACGGACTGGAACTGGCCAGAAGAGTGCGTGCGGATTATCCGAATATATATATTATGCTCTGTACTGGTTTTGATGAGTTTGAATATGCGAAGGAAGCAGTACATCTTGAGATCAAGGAATATATGTTAAAGCCGATCAATGCGGTGGAATTATCAGAATGTCTGACAAGGCTAAAAGATACGTTAGATAAAGAACGGGAAGAGAAGTTAAATGTAAAGAAACTGGAAGATTATTTCCAGGAAGCACTCCCGGCATTAAAATCTAATTTTTTGATCTCACTGATTGAAGGAAGAGTGAGTGAAGAAGATAACAAGAGATTTCTGACAGCATATCAGATCGATATGAAGGGACCGCTTTTTTGCTGTGTTGTATTTCATACTTCGGCGAATCATGTACCGGAGGGGATGGATTCGCTGCTTTTGTCCATGTCGGTAGACCGGGAAATCAAGCAGAGGCTGGCAGAAAAATGGAAGTGTCAGGAGTTTATCTATCTTGGTAATACAGTTTTAGTACTGGAAGTGGACACGGAGGAGAATCTTGTTCAGATTACCGATGAATGTGACAGGTTCTGTCGATGGGCCTATCGGATTATGGGAGCAGTTGTCACAGCAGGAGTAGGAACGACATGTGAAAGTCTTTATGATATCAGTACATCCTACGAAGGCGCCAGAGAAGCAGTTTCCTATAGAGTTTTGTATGGAACAAAGCGGGCAATCAATATTGGAGAAATCGTACCAAAAGAATCGAAAATCCAGACGCAGCAGGAAGAAGCGAGAATGCATGAGCTATTTCGTGCTATTCATGTAGGCGATGAGGAAGAGATTGAGAAAGCGGCCAGAAAAGAGATTGAAAAACTTCATAAAAATGCAAAGACGATTGGACAGTACAACCTTGCTACCATGGAGATCGTAAGCGGCTACTTTAAATTCTGCTCCAATAATTCACTGGATTTTAATGAAATGTCCGGAAATGTACCGAATTTATATCAAAAAGTATCCCAGATGGATGAAAGTGCACTGACATCCTGGATCATAGGTATGTCGCTGAAAATCAGCGAACAGTTGAAAAATGCCAGAAACAGTACGTCAAGACGTCTTGTGACAGAGGCTCAGAATATTGTGAGAGAAAGATATATGGAGTCAGAGATCACGCTTGATGATGTGTGTTCAGCACTTGGAGTTTCCAATTCATATTTTTCTTCCATATTCAAAAAGGAGATGGGAAAATCTTTTATTTCTTATCTGACCGATTACAGGATGGATATTGCGGCAGAGATGATACTGAATACGACAGAAAAGAGTTATACCATTGCAGAAAAAGTAGGATATCTGGATGCAAATTATTTCAGCTATGTTTTTAAAAAGAGATTTGGGATGTCACCTTCGAAATATCGGAATGAACATTTAAAGAAATAATCCATATGAGGGGAAAAGAAAGCGTGAAGAAAAGAAAAGGCGGATTTAACATACAATCCATTATCATGTCTGTTCTTATGGCATCGACACTGATTACAATTACTGTAATGGGATTGCTGCTTTACCACAGATTCAAACTGGCAATGGATAATACCGCTGTATCGAATACGGAAGCAACGGTCGAAAGCAGCGTGGACCGGTTGAATTCCAATCTGTTAGATATCAGACAGATTTTTAATGCGGCTAACTACAATATTATTCAGGAATTTGATATTTCCAGTCAGGAATTTGCAAAGCAGTTCAGTCTGCTGTATGAGACGAATTCAGATAAGATACAGAGTATGGCATTGTATGGAAGTGACGGAAATCTTATTGCTTCAGAGCCGGTATCTTTAGAAAAAGAAAATGTAGAGATTAAAAACCAGGACTGGTATCAGAATGCGGAAAATGCGATTGAAAATATTCATTTTTCCATGCCTCATGTACAGAACTTGTTCCAGGACGGAACTTATCGGTATCATCGGGTTATTTCGCTCAGCCGTTCGGTTGATATTAATGACGGAGATAGACCGGGGAGCGGAGTGCTTCTGGTAGATATGAAATATTCTGTTGTTGAAAATGTTTTAAAGCAGATCAATGAGTCTTCGGACGGAGTTTACTATTATGTTTGTAATCGGGACGGGGAGCTTCTCTATCATCCAAGAAGAGCAGAGATAGACCGTGAATTATTCAAAGAGAACAGCCTTAAGGCAGCAGGATATGAGGATGGAGTTTATGAGATATCGTCTGGCAATGGTAAAGAAAATGTTATTGTCGGAAGTATTTCCTATACAGGCTGGAAACTGATCGGTGTGATACCGGAAAGTGTGCAGACAGCCAATATTAACAACTTCAGATATTATATTTTTACAACGATCATTATATTGATGATGCTGCTTTTAGAGGGAAACCGGTTAATTTCCCAGAAAGTATCAAAGCCGATCCGCGAATTAGATGCTTCTGTGAAGGCTTATGAAGCTGGAGAAAAACCGGATATTTATATCGGGGGATCTTTGGAAGTACGACATCTTGGACATTCTGTGCAGAAATCATATGAACAGATCGAACAGTTGATGGAAGAAATTATGCGTCAGCAAAACGAGCGGAGAAAAAGTGAACTGGATGCGCTTCAGAGCCAGATCAATCCACATTTTCTTTATAATACGTTGGAATCTATCACCTGGATGGTAGAAGCACAGAAGAATCGAGAAGCGGTCATTATGATTTCTGAGCTTGCAAAACTGTTGAGAGTCAGCCTGTCAAGGGGTAAGACGATTATTCCGATTAAGGATGAACTTCAGCATAGCCGTAGTTATATGAATATTCAACTGGTACGCTATAAAGAAAGATTTAAGATAGATTTTCAGATAGATGAAGAACTTTATAATTACTGTGTTGTAAAGCTGGTCATCCAGCCTATTTTGGAAAATGCGATCTATTACGGAGTCGGACATATGGATGAAGACGATGATGGAAGAATTGTAGTATCCGGGGAAAAGAAAGACAATGATATATACATTAGTATAGAAGATAATGGAATGGGAATGCGCAAAGAAGTGTTGGAAAATATTTTGACAGATAACAACAAAGTTCCAAAACATGGGTCAGGAGTCGGAGTTATTAATGTTCATTCCCGAATTAAACTGATGTTTGGTGAAGGATACGGGCTTACTGTCTACAGTGAACCTGATGAAGGAACGAAAGTCGTTATTCACATTCCGGCAATCCCATACACAAAAGAAAATGCAGAAAAGCTGGAAATGCAAAAATACAGCCAGAGGGGGAATGCACATGAAAAAGAATAAAATAACATTCTTTGCTATGGAATTGATTCTTCTTGTATTGGCACTGTTTTTTGTGTGGAAGATTTTTATTCAGAACGTGCCGGAAAAAAGAGTAGCCGTAATACTTCCGGAATCCGGAGACCAGAGATGGGATTCTCTGATCAAAGGAATGAAGCAGTCGGCAAAAGAGAATCATATACATCTGGTCATTTGCAACACAGATGATATTGAAAATGCAGAAGCAGAAAAGGAAGCTATCGAAGAGCAGAAAAATAATCATATCGATGCATTTATTGTGCTTCCTGCACCTGGAACAGATACAAAAGAGATGTTGACAAAAGAATGTTCAGATGTTCCGGTTATTTTGGTCGTGGAAGATCTGTATACCGAAGACGCAGAAGCAACATCGAAGTTTTCGGTAGTCGCACCAGATTACTATGAGATGGGAAAATATATTGGCGGACAGATAAATTCAAGAAAACAGACCATAGGAATTGTTGTGGGAAGGAAAGATACGGAAGCGGCAGCCAGTGCGGTCCGCGGGCTTACGGATGCACTGGAAGGTTCCGACTGTCAGATCCTATGGCATTATTATCAGGAAAAAGACCAGGATGTCTGCGAGAAAGTGAAAGAACAGCCAAAAGTAGATACGCTGGTAGTGTTAGATCCCGGTGCATTAGATCAACTGGGAGACCAGTTTGAAGAAACGCAGGAAGAAACGCAGGAGGAAGCACAGGAAGAAACACAAGAACAGGGAGCAGGAACGAAGATTTATGGGATCGGAAGCAGTATGAAAGCAATTGCACTTCAGGATTACGGAAAGACACAAGGGCTTGTCGTACTGGATGGATATGAGATAGGATATAAAAGTGTAGAAGAAATTGCAAAGAAAATAAAAAACAGACTTTACAAAATGGAAAGCCACGAAACGGAAGTAAAGATTATGGATCAGGATACTAAGCTTTTAGATGACGAAATAGAAAGGTTTTTATATTCCTATGAGTAAAAAATGTAGAAAAAAAAGTGTCTGTGCAGTTGTTGTAATGGTAGCGATGCTGTGTATTTCCGGCTGTGGATCAGGAAAAATAAAATCTGATAAAGTGTTGCGTGTAGGTGTTGTAACATATACACAGGATGATCCATTTATCAATGCATTGGCAGATAAGCTAAAAGAAAATCTGAAATCTATGGAAACAGAAGATATGAAGATTACCGTATCTGTAAAAAATGGAAATGATGATCAGCAGGATCAGAATGATATAGTGGAAGAGATGATTGATGCCGGTTGTGATGTTTTGTGCGTCAATCTGGTAGACAGAACTGCTCCGTCCCGGATCATCAGGCTGGCAAAACAGAATGACATCCCGATTATTTTCTTTAACAGGGAACCGGTCTGGGAGGATTTGATGCAGTGGGAAGACCTGTATTATGTAGGTTGTGACGCAGAACAATCTGGGGTGATGCAGGGAGAGATAGCGGCAGATTATATTAAAAATCATCCGGAAGTAGACAAGAATCAGGATGGTGAAATACAATATGTATTGTTGGAAGGAGAAGCTGGGCATCAGGATGCAATCAGCAGAACGGATTTCTCTGTAAAAACATTGATTGAGAAAGAGGTAAATCTGGAAAAATTAAGTTATCAGTTCGCAGATTGGAACCGGGGACAGGCCGAAAACCGGATGAACCGCCTGATCAGTCAGTATAAAGATGGAATTGAACTTGTCATTTCTAACAATGATGAAATGGCACTTGGAGCTGTGGAGGCATATCGAAAAGCCGGATATGAACAGGCAGAGTGGCCGGTCATTTTCGGTATTGATGGATTAGATGATGCATTGGAAGCAATAAAAGCTGGTGAAATGCAGGGGACAGTGTATAATGATAAAGAAGACCAGGCGTTGCAGATAGCGAAGCTAGCTGTAGAGATTTTCCGAGGAGAAGATGTGAACCGAAACAAGTTAAAAGAAGGCAGGTATTATGTTTCTGAGTATCAGCCGGTATACAGCAGTAATGTGGAAGATTTTATAAAAAGACAGACGAGGTAAGAAGTGAATGGAAGCAGCATGGATCGAGACATTTTATCAGGAGACAGATGCGCCAAAAAGGCTGGAATTACTAAAACAGAATACAGAAAATGAATTAACGCAGGCGGACGTGTTCCGAAAAAAATTATGGGTCGCCAGATATGGAAAGAGAAAACCGACAAAAGATGCATTCGTAGGAAGCCTGATGGAACTGAAATGTCTGGCAGAAGGCACATCGTTAGATTTTGGCGGACAAAGAAGAAAACAGGCAGCAAAGATTATTAGTACATTATGTCTGGCAGATGCAGATTCTTTGGACGAAGAATTAAGAGAAAATCTTCTGCTGGAATTAAAAAATGTCTTTTTGAAATTTATGGAAGTCAGCAGAGACGGAAGAGGATTTACTTCACTTGTGTTTGGAATGGGACAGCTATCGGATGAAGGAGTTGTGAAAAAAATCGCGGAACAGATCAGCACCATTGCATTTCAGGCACCCCATGCATTGCACATGGATAAAGAATTTGCCCTTCTACAGGAGGCGGCACTTCAGGCATTTCGTCAGGAATACCCGAACCGGGAACATTTTCTGAAAAAATAAGCATGTTAAATATATTAACATATAAATGATGCCAGGGTTGTGGGAGTGCAACGCACGTAACAATCCGTAGGCATCATAGTTGGGGCTTTTGACCCCAACATCATATAAAATCATATAGGAAAGGCAGGAACTATATTTTGAAAAAGTGGAATGAAGTATATCAGATGGTAAAAAATGGAGATTTGGACGCGTCACTTCTGAAGACCGGGTGTGAGAATCTGAAGACAGCAAGAGAAAGAGCCACGCATGTGATGGAAGGATTTAAGGAGAGCTTTGGAGCAACAGAAGATACGATGGTCGCACTTTGTTCTGCGCCTGGGCGTACAGAAATCTGTGGAAATCATACCGATCATCAGCATGGACGAGTGCTGGCGGCAGCAGTGAATCTGGATTTTCTGGCATGTGTCGCATTAAACGGAACGAGTGTTGTGCATTTTCAGTCAGAAGGCTGGCCAATGACAAGTGTTGATCTTGCTGATCTGGAAGTGAAGGAAGAAGAAAAAGAAACAACTGCTTCTCTGATAAGAGGCGTGCTGGCCAAGCTTCATAAAGCAGGATATCCGGTAGCAGGCTTTGATATGTATGTGACATCAACGGTATTGCCTGGATCCGGACTGTCTTCCTCCGCAGCGTGTGAGGTGCTGATTGGAACAACGGGAAATCATCTGTTTTGTCAGGACAAGTTTGATGCAGTAGAAATCGCAAAAATCGGTCAGGCAGCAGAAAATGAATATTTTGGTAAGCCGTGTGGATTGATGGATCAGACTGCTTCTTCCGTGGGAGATGCAGTAGCCATTGATTTTAAAGATCCGGCAAACCCGATAGTAAGATCCATCAATGCGGATCTTACAGGACTGGGACTTGCACTTTGTATCATCGACTGTGGTGCGGATCATGCAGCACTTACCAATGAATATGCGTCTATTCCGGAAGAAATGAGCAAAGTGGCAGCGCATTTTGGTAAAAAAGTACTTCGCGAAGTCAAAGAAGAAGATCTGCTGGCAGATCTGGCACAGGTCAGAAAAGAAGCAGGAGACCGGGCTGTTCTTAGGGCTTTACATTTCTATGCAGATGACAGAAGAGCTGCAGAGGAAGCAGATGCATTGGATCGGAAAGATAAAGAGGCGTTTTTAAATCTTGTAAAAGAGTCCGGACGTTCTTCATGGGAACTTCTTCAGAATATTACACCGGCAGCAGCCATCACACATCAGGACATGGCAGTTGCATTGGCCGTGGCTGAGAAAGCGCTGAATGGAAAGGGCGCATGCCGCGTACATGGAGGTGGATTTGCCGGAACAATCCAGGCATTTGTCCCGGTGGAAGATGTGTGTGAATTTAAGAAAACGATGGAAACTATGTTGAGTGAAGGATGCTGTCATGTATTGAGTATCCGTCCGGCTGGTGGACTTATCCTTTAAAGAATGAGGGGGAAATGAGATGAATCGAAATGAAGCAATTACTGCGTTAGTGAATTATGCATTGGAGAAAGAGCTGATCGAGCAGGAAGAAAAAGTATGGGCAGTAAACCGGATCTTGGAGGTTATGCAGGCAGATTCTTTCTCATGGGAAGAGTCAGCAAAGGGAAAAGAAGCTGGTCTGACAGAGATACTGGACACATTGATCGATGATGCATATGAGCGTGGCGTACTGGAAGAAAATTCAGTCGTATACCGCGATCTTTTTGATACAAAACTCATGGGCAGCCTGACACCGCGACCGGTACAGGTGATGAAGAAGTTTCAACAACTTCAGGAAGAATCTTCCCAGAGGGCAACGGACTGGTATTATCAGTTCAGTCAGGACACGAATTATATCCGAAAGGACAGAGTTGCGAAAGATATCCGTTGGAAGACCGAGACAGAATATGGTGAGATTGACATTTCCATCAACCAGTCAAAACCGGAAAAAGATCCAAAAGCAATCGCAGCAGCAAGAAACCAACCAGCTTCCGATTATCCACGCTGCATGCTCTGCGAGGAGAATGTGGGATATGCCGGACGGCTTAATTATCCGGCAAGACAGAATCACCGTATTGTACCAGTGACAATCAACAATACTGACTGGTATTTGCAGTATTCTCCATATGTATATTACAATGAACACTGCATCTGTTTTAATAAAGTGCATACACCGATGAAAATTGATAAAGCTTGCTTTGCGAAGTTATTAGATTTTGTAAGACAGTTCCCGCATTATTTTGTTGGTTCCAATGCAGATCTTCCGATTGTTGGAGGGTCCATTCTGGCGCACGATCATTTCCAGGGCGGACATTATACATTTGCAATGGAACGCGCACCGATTGAGACGGAGATTTCTTTTGAAGGATACGAAGATGTAAAAGCAGGAATTGTAAAATGGCCAATGTCTGTTATTCGTTTAAATGCAAAAGAACCGGAAAGATTAATTGATCTTGCGGATAAAATTCTTGGAAGCTGGCGTGGGTATACAGATGAAGCAGCTATGATTCTTGCAGAGACAGATGGAGAACCTCACAATACAATCACCCCAATTGCCCGTCGCAGAGGAGAAGATTTTGAATTAGATCTGGTGCTTCGAAACAATCTGACAACGCCGGATCATCCACTTGGAATTTATCATCCACATGAAGAGTTCCATCATATTAAGAAGGAAAATATCGGCCTGATTGAAGTTATGGGATTGGCAATTCTTCCGGGACGTCTGAAAAAAGAGCTGGAGGCAGTGGAAGAAAAACTCCTTTCCGGTGAGGATATGACAGAAGATCCGCTGACCAAGTCTCATGCAAAGTGGGCGGCAGATATTGCAGCGAACTACGAAATTACAGCAGAAAATGTAAAAGAAATCGTTCAGAAAGAGACTGGAATTGTCTTTTCAAAAGTTCTGGAACAGGCCGGAGTTTACAAACGGACACCAGAAGGAAAAGAAGCATTTTTAAGATTTATAAATCAAGTATAAAGTGACAAGAGATCCAAACTTAAAGCATACGGTTTAATTCTAAAATTTTAGAAAATTATTTGCCAAAAGCGTGTACATAATACTGCCTTTGTGTTATACTGCTTTACGTTTCTATAAGAAGTAGTATTAGAAACTATGTATTAGAATAATTCATTCTGTAAGCCTGATATTTTCGAGGTATGCAAAGGAAATCAGAACAATATAGAATCGTAATTTCATGAGATAAGAGGTAGTAGTTATGCAAAAGAAAGTTCAGATCGTCAGTGACGGATCACTGGATCTTCCACAGGAAATCACAGATGCACATGATATAGAAGTCGTACCATTTTATGTATCATTTAACGGTGAGACTTATCAGAAAGAAATAGAAGAGATTGGAATTCGGGAATTTTATCAGGAAATGGTAGACCACCCGGATGTATTTCCAAAATCATCTATGCCGTCAGTAGATGATTTTTATCAGACATTTGTAAAAAGTGCAAAGGAAAATATTCCGGTGATCTGCATCTGTATTACGACAAAATTCAGTGGCTCCCTGCAATCTGCAACGGTTGCAAAAGAGATGGTAAAGGACGAATATCCAGAGGCCAGGATCACAGTTATTGATTCCACGGTCAATACCGTTCTTCAGGGACTTTTTGTACTGGAGGCATGCAGAATGCGTGACATGGGATTGGATTATGAGGAAATCATGGAAAGAATCCTTCCTATCCGTGAGACCGGCCGGATATTCTTTACAATCGGAAGCATTGATTATTTAAGGCATGGCGGACGAATCGGAAAACTTGCGGGGATAGCAGCAGGTGCACTGGGGATAAAACCGATGATCACATTGAAAGAAGGGGAAATCTTCAGTTCCGGACTCGCAAGAAACCGCATCAAATCTATGAAAAAGGTTGTGGAGATGACAAAAGATTATCTGGATGAAATCAACGCAAAACCAGGCGAGTACAGCTTCTGCATCGGCTATGGATATGATTATGAAGAGGCAGTCAAATTCCGGGAGATGTTAAAAGATCTCGTAAAAGAACGTCTCGGAATCGAAGAGATTGAAATCCACCAGATCGGTGCGACGATCGGAGTACACACAGGACCATATCCAATAGGGGTTGGAATTATAAAAAAAGCAGAGTAGGCAGGGAAAATTTCATAATTCGTTATCACAAGATAGCTGTCCTGAAAATATTTACGATACAGGGCAGCTATTTTTTCATATTTTTCGGGATATTTTTTATCTATATGCGTCTAATCTATGTAAGGAAAAATAAATCGGCCGATATAAAGGTGGTGTTAAAGTGACAAAAGAGCAATTGGGAGTACTGATTCTCGACTGCGAGAGGCAGTTATATTCTACAGCCAAGACAATCTTATACAGTGATCAGGACTGTGCTGATGCCATTCAAGATACGATTGTAAAGGCATTTTCCAAGATTCAAACATTGAAAAATGACAAATATGCAAAAACATGGCTGATTCGGATCCTGATCAATGAATGTTATACCATTTTGCGAAAATCCAGTAAACTGACTTCGTTGGATATGATGGATGAGCAGACGAAGGCAGAAAAAATAATGATGACAAAGGAAAAGGCTGATTACAGTGAATTGTACCAGGCAATCAATGCATTAAAAGAAGAATTGCGACTTCCGGTAATTTTGTATTATATTGAGGATTTTAATATCCGGGAAATCGCACAGATTCTAGATATTACAGAAGGTGCAGTACAGAAACGACTTGCCAGGGCAAGAGGAAAACTTAGATGCAATCTGCGAGAAAGTGAGGTAGCGATATGAGGTTTGAAGATATGAAAAACAATATTCCGGAGACTCCGGATTTTATCCATGAAATGATACAAAATGAAGTAGACAGACAGCTTCAGGGAACTACAATTATACAGATTCCGAAGAAAAGGAAGAAATGGAACGGTGCAAGAGTGGCAGCGGCAGCAATGGTCTGCGTGCTGGCAACTTCCACAGCAGCTTATGCGGGTGTGAAAATGTACCGCATGTACGTGGAAAAACAGGGCGATTACAGTGTGAAGACGGGGATAACATCAGAAAATAAATTAGCAGATCTTCCGGTGCAGATTCACGATATTGATTTCAAGACCGGATATATTCCGGATGGCATGAAATGGGTAGACGAGTCACATCTGGAATATCCGCAAAGCAAACGTATGGGTGGATTTAGTTTTGCGTCCGTACTTTTGGACAATGATGATCTGAATCAGGCACTGGAAAATAAAAATGTTATCGAGTCCGAGGAGAGAACATTTGGCAAATACGAAGGTGTATATCTGAAATATAACAATTTAAAGACTGAAAAAGGTGCATTTGATCAAAGAATCTATCTCTTATGCCCGGATAAATACCGTGTGATCACAATCTATATCGGAGATGATGTATCGAAAGATGATGCTGTGAAAGTAGCAGAAAATCTTGAGATTACAGAAAATGACAAGATGATGGAAACAGCGAAGATGTATACCTGGAGCGATGAGGTCAACCCGAACGTTGAGACCGGCGATGAAATGGTAACGTCTGTGTCTGAGGATAAATTAAAGGTGTACAAGATTGGCGAAGATTTTACATTATCTGTATCAGGAGAAGATAAAGACAGAAACAATATCGTAAATGATAAAATTTCTGCCCACGTAGATTCAGTTCAGATAGCGGATGATCTGAAGTTGCTTAACGGTGCAGACTTACCGGAAGAATGGGAAAATGTAATCGATTCCAACGGAAAACTTGTAAAGAATAAAGTTTCTTATATCAAATCCGGTGATGGTGTCAATACAGTAGATCAGGTCGTAAAGACAGAAAATGTAAATCAGAAACTTGTTTATGCAACAGTCACGTATACAAATAATTCAGATCAGGAAATCAAACACATGTTGTATATCGGAAATCTGGCATTGATTCGTCATGAAAACAGTGAATATCATATTTATAATGCAATGGAACAGTCCGGTAACGGATATGACCGTGTGAGTTGGGACGGCGTGGCGCATACTGCAGAAATGACCTACAGTAGTGTGCGAGAAGATTATGGGAATGGTGGTAATTATATTTCGTCTCTGAAACCGGGCGAGAGCATTCAAGTCAATATGGCATGGATCGTCAATGAAGATAATCTGGCGGATATGTACCTGAATCTGGATGGCGAAGGCGGTGCCTATGATTTTAACGAAGGTATGCTGGAAGCAGGAGTTGTGGATATCAGAAAGTAGAAAAAAGCCGACACTTTGCGAAGAATGCAAAGTGTCGGCTTTTTTCTACTTTCTGAAGATTCATAACTTATATAAGTCAGTATGCATATAATAGAATCAGGCAATGTTGATAAAAAATATCTATGATGCCGGCAAAGCGTGTCTTACTTTAAATTGCTATAGTCAACATCTATAACTGGATATTGATTATAGGTTTGAGTAAAAACCAACATTTCATATAAAACCTATTGACTAGCTAGGAAAAGGGTGATAACATTGCTTTCATGAAATCGAAAGGAGCAAGAGATTAAAAATCGTGAGAGAGGGGTAAGGCAATGAACTGGGAATTTATTATCAAATATTTGCCAATGTATGAACGAGCCGCCTTGCTGACTGTAAAACTTGGATTAGCCGGAGTTATCTGTGCAATTATCGTCGGACTAATCTGTGCGATCATCCAGTATGAAAAAGTACCGGTCGCAAGACAAATTGTAGCGGTCTATATCGAACTCAGTCGAAATACACCACTGCTTGTACAATTATTTTTTATATATTATGGACTTCCAAAGATTGGAATCCAGACAGATCCGCAGACATGTGGAATCGCAGGACTGACATTTCTTGGAGGAAGTTATATGGCAGAAGCGTTTCGAAGCGGACTGGAGACAGTCGCAGAGGTTCAGACAGAAAGCGCATTGAGCCTCGGCATGAACCGTCTGCAGGTTATGAGGTACGTGGTACTGCCACAGGCATTTTCAATAAGTGTACCGGCCTTTATGGCAAATGTAATCTTTCTTTTGAAAGAAACGAGTGTCTTTATTGCAGTCAGTCTTATGGACCTTATGTTTACCGCAAAAGACTTAATCGGACTTTATTACAAGACAACAGAAAGCCTGTTTTTACTGGTAGTCTTTTATCTGTTGATCTTACTTCCAATTTCGATATTGGGAAGTCTCTTGGAAAGGAGGCTGCGTTATGCCGGATTTGGGGATTAGTGTTTTATTAAAAGGACAGAACTTCATACGAATGCTGGCAGGACTTGGAGTGGCACTGAAGATCAGCCTGATTTCCGTAGTCATAAGCATTCCACTTGGAATCGTACTGGGAGTTTTGATGACCTGGAAAAATCCAATTACCAAAGCGATTCTTCGCATTTACTTGGAAATTGTACGAATCATGCCACAAATGGTACTGTTATTTCTCGTATTTTTCGGGACAACGCGAGCGTTTGGCTGGGACTTATCAGGAGAAAATGCATCAATTATAGTATTTACATTCTGGGGAGCAGCTGAAATGAGTGACCTGGTAAGAGGGGCGCTTATCAGTATCCCGAAACATCAATATGAAAGCAGCGAGGCATTAGGATTGAGCAAAGTGCAGACTTATTGGTACATTATCATTCCGCAGACACTTCGCAGACTCATTCCGCTATCCATCAATCTGATCACACGAATGATCAAAACTACAAGCCTGATCCTGATGATCGGTGTGGTGGAAGTGCTGAAAGTCTCACAGCAGATCATCGAGGCAAATCGAATGAGCAGTCCAAATGCTGCATTTGGCATTTATCTTGTAGTATTTTTATTATACTTTTTCGCATGCTGGCCAATCAGTATGCTTGCAAAATATCTGGAAAGAAGATGGAGGTGATAGATTGTGGCAGACACATTACTTACAGTAGAACATCTGATAAAAAAATATGGAGATCAAGTCATCTTAGATGATGTAAGTCTTGACGTAAAGAAAGGCGAAGTCATTGTGGTAGTTGGCCCAAGTGGCTGTGGAAAGAGTACATTACTTCGATGTATCAATGCCCTGGAGCCAATCCAGGGCGGCTTGGTCAAACTGGGAAGTGAGGTCATCGATCCGAAAAGCAAATCTCTGACCCGCCTCAGACAGAAGATTGGAATGGTGTTTCAAAGCTATGATCTGTTTCCCCATCTGACTGTATTAGATAATATTTTACTGGCACCTACGAAAGTCCAAAAACGCTCAAAAGATGAAGTGAAAGAAGAAGCCATGAAGCTTCTTAGAAGAGTTGGACTGGAAGAAAAAGCCGGAAGTTATCCAAGAGAGCTTTCCGGAGGACAGAAGCAGCGAGTTGCAATTGTCCGTGCATTGTGCATGCACCCGGAAATCTTACTTTTCGATGAAGTAACAGCAGCACTTGACCCGGAAATGGTCCGTGAAGTACTGGACGTAATCTTAGACCTGGCAGCGCAAGGCAGAACGATGATCATTGTTACCCATGAAATGCAGTTCGCCAGAGCTGTCGCAGACCGGATCATATTTCTGGAAGGCGGAAAAATACAAGAAGATGAAACACCAGATGAGTTTTTCGAACACCCGAAGACAGATCGGGCGAAGAAATTCTTGAATACATTTACATTTGAGTCTGTAAAGAGAGATATTTGAATCAATCTGTAACAGGAAATTTTTAGAAAAAGCAAGACTCATAAGAGTTTTGATATAAGAAATGAGACAAGGAGAGTTTGTATTATGAAAAATGGAAAACTGAAAAAATTAATTACACTGGCAACCGTAGTCGCAAGTACATTTGCACTTGCAGCATGCGGAAGCTCAAGCTCCGATGATTCTAAAGGAAGCGATTCCTCAGCAAAAAAAGATTCCGGAACTGTTTATCGTACATTAGATGAAATCAAAAAAGACGGAACAATCAATATCGGAGTATTTTCCGATAAGAATCCATTTGGATATGTTGATGAAAACGGTGAATATCAGGGATATGATGTATACTTCGCGAACAGAATCGGTGAAGATCTCGGTGTAAAAGTCAACTTTGTATCTACAGAAGCTGCAAACCGTATCGAGTATCTGCAGACAGGAAAAGTTGATCTGATTCTTGCAAACTTCACAGTCACAGACGAGCGTGCAGAAGAAGTAGACTTCGCACTTCCATACATGAACGTAGCACTTGGAGTTGTATCTCCAGACAGCAACGTTATCAAGAGCCTGAACAACTGGAACAGTAAAGACCAGATGATCGTCATCTCCGGAACAACAGCAGAGACTTACCTGACAGAGAATTATCCGGACATTCCACTTCAGAAATATGATTCCTACGCAACAGCAAAGAACGCTCTGGAAAATGGAAATGGTGTAGCATGGGCAAACGACAACACAGAGGTTATTGCATTTGCACTTCAGAACAAAGGTTACACAGTTGGAATCTCTGAACTTGGAAATAAAGACACCATTGCACCAGCAGTATCCAAAGGAAACGATACATTGCTTGATTGGGTAAATGAAGAAATCAAATCACTTGGTGATGAACAGTTCTTCCACAAAGATTACGAAGAGACACTTGTAGACACTTACGGAAAAGACTACGAAGAGGAACTGGTTGTAGAAGGTGGAGCAGTGAAATAGATTCAAGGTAGTCTCACTGGATTAAAAGAGAATAATAAAAGTAAGAAGAAATGAGCTGGCCGAAAGGTCAGCTTGTTTTTATGTATGGGGGAAATAAAAAAGAAACGAGCAACCTTTTCCAGTCATAAGACCTTACTCAGTAACAAAACCCATTTCTAATGACAATACTAATATAAATATAAAAATATGTCAAGATATATTTGTGATATGGTAAAATAAAAAAAGAAACGAGCACCCCGTTTGAGCTAGAGCTGTGCGGTAACAAACCCATTTCTTATATTTATACTAATAGAAAAAGAAGAATAAGTCAAGATATAAATTGTAAGGAATAGAAGACTAGCAAAATTGGTTTAAAAATCCGAAACTTAAAAAATGAAAATAAAGTGGAGCTGTGGATTTTATACCCCACCTGTTTTGGTAGAATATTGTAAATGATAGGTAAAAGAGAGAAGTTGAGTAAAATACCATATGTTGTAAGATTCAGAAGGGAGAATGTTATATGAATTATCTGGTTATTGATTTAGAAATGTGCAAGGTGCCGAGAGATTATCGTAGTAAAAGATACAAATATGCGAATGAAACGATACAAATTGGTGCGGTGCTTCTGGACGAGGAGTTCAAGAGAATTGGAACACTCAGTCAGTTCGTACACCCAGAACATGGTGTGATAGATTATTTTATTGAAAATCTGACAGGTATCAAGAACGGCCAGGTGAAGCATGCGCCGAGACTTCAGGAAGCGTTATTACATATGCTCAACTGGATCGGTGACAGAGAGTATAAAGTCTATGCCTGGAGTGGAAGTGACCGTGCCCAGATTCTTCATGAGATAAAAGCAAAAAATATTGTAGATGAAAAGATTGCGTCCTTTATGGAAGAATCCAGATGGGTAGACTATCAGGATATATTTATGAAGAGATATGAGATGTCCAGAAAAATGAGTCTGGAAGAAGCATTGGGACGGGCTGACATAGATTCGGAGGGAAGATTCCACGATGGGCTAAACGATGCGGTCAATACAGGTCTGCTGATTGAAAAGTTAGAATTAAATCCAGATTATCAACTGGTAAGTTATGAGATGCCAGAGAAACCTTCCGAGCACCTTAGTAGTTCACTTGGAGAACTATTTGCCGGTATGGAGCTTAAGTTGGCGTAAGGATTAAATCGACAAAATACATAGCTGTACCATATTCTCCCCACCTGTGATACAATGAAACTATCATCAGGTGAGGAGGAAGACTGCGATGCCAAAAGGAAAGAATCAGAAGTTCAAATTATATCGACTTGCACAGATTATGTTAGAAAATACAGATGAAGAGCACTATATCACAATGCCGGAAATTAAAGAAAAGCTGGAAGAATACGAAGTCACTGCGGACCGGAAAAGTATTTATAATGATTTGAAAGATCTGGAAAAGCTGGGAATAGAAGTTGAAGGCGAGCCTGTAAGAAACCGCTATCATTATCATGTGGTAGAGCGTCCGTTTGAACTTCCGGAATTAAAGCTTCTAGTAGATGCAATTCAGTCTTCGAAATTCATCACCCAAAAGAAGACAAATACACTGATTAAAAAGCTGGAGAAGCTGGTCAGTAAATATGACGCACAGAAACTGCAGCGACAAGTCTATGTGTCCGGCAGAATCAAGGCCATGAACGAAAGCATTTATTATACAGTTGATGCAATTCATAATGCGATATCAGAGAACCGGAAAATCAAGTTCCAGTATTATCAGTGGAATGTGAAAAAAGAAATGGAGCTTCGGCATGACGGCGCCTGGTATCATATCAGTCCATGGGGACTTTCTTGGGATGATGAGAATTATTATCTCGTAGGATATGATTCAGAAGCAGAATTGATTAAGCATTACCGGGTAGACAAAATGCTTCATATCAAAATGTCTGCAGAAGCACGCGAAGGAAAAGAATATTTCAAACAACTGGATATGGCAGACTATACAAAGAAAAGCTTCGGAATGTTCGGTGGAAAAGAAAAGACCGTAAAGCTTCTGGTAGATAACCGCCTGGCAGGAGTTATTATCGACCGATTCGGAAAAGATATTATGCTCATACCGGCAGACGAAAATCATTTTACTGTAAATGTAGATGTACACGTCAGCAAGCAGTTCTTGGGTTGGGTATTCTCACTGGGCGAACAGGTGAAAATACTCTCGCCAGAGGACGTCGTAGAACAGATGCGAGGAGAAGTGAAGAGACTGGTAGAGCAGTATGGCGAATAGAAAGGCTCTACTTAGAAAATGAAACCCCAATGTATATAGGAGAAGTTGATAAAAACTGAAATTGCGACTTCACGGTATGGTTTGCGAAAGATGTTTTCGCTTGCAAATAAAAGCATATAGTGAATAGGAAAATGTCAACAAGGAGGATATTATGGCACAAGGTGTAATTTATATATTGACGAATCCATCATTTCCAGAATATGTAAAGATTGGCTATGCAGCAAAGCTTGAAGAAAGACTGAGACAACTAAATAGAAGCGAAGCGATTCCATATGCATTTCGCGCATATGCGACTTACGAAGTAGAATCAAATCTGACAGATGTAGTATTTCATGATTTGATTGACAGACTGAACCCAGACTTACGATCTATCGAAACATTTGCCGGAAGAGAGCGAAAAAGAGAGTTCTATGCGATGAGTCCGGAAGATGCCTATAGCTTATTAGAATGCATTGCAAAGATAAGTGGAACAGAAGCCCGATTGAAAAAGTTGACACCGGAAGGTCACGAGACATTAGATGAAGAGATGGCAAATGAAATTGCAAGAGAAGCTAGACGTGGACCATTTCGTTTCAGCAAATACGGAATACCAGTGGGTGCTAAAATTAAGTACATCAATGATCCGTCAATTGAGGTGGTTGTGGTAGATGACAGACATGTGTCATATAAAGGCGTGACAACCTCTACATCAGCACTGGCAAAGGAATTGTTGGAAAGTGAGTACCAGGTACAGGGAACCTCATATTTTACATATGAAGGAGAAAAGCTGACGGACAGAAGAGACCGGATGGAGAATAGTTAAGAGAAATATGCTCGCTTTTGTAACATGTTTTTATGGTATAATATAAAAAATTACATGTTAGGGAAATGAGCAAATGAAAGCAAAAGAAAGAGTTTTTAATAATGTAACTGAACAGCGTAGAAAAACGATGAGTAAAATCAGAGGAAAGAATACAACAATTGAAGTTACATTGCAAAAGGCTCTATGGGCAAAAGGATATCGTTATAGAAAGAATTATAAAAAGCTTCCGGGGTCACCAGATATTTGCCTGACGAAATATCGTATAGCTATTTTCTGTGACAGTGAATTTTTTCACGGAAAAGATTGGGAAGTATTAAAAGCTAAAGTGGAAAAAGGAAATAACGGAGAATATTGGTCTAAAAAGATTCAAGAAAATATAACACGAGACAATGAGAAAGATAAGGCCTTGAATGCCTTGGGCTGGACTGTGATTCATTTTTGGGGAAAAGATATTCTTAAGAAAACAGATGAATGTGTAAAAGTGATTGAAGAAACCATTTTTGAACTGGAAATGGAAGAAGTAACATTTGAAGAGGAATAATTTATGGGATATTTGTTAGAGTATGATGAAACCAATCCGATATCGATTGAAACATATGGAAAAAGATTAATAGGGAAAACATTTCAAGACATCTGTGACGAAGATGATATGCGAAAAGCAGCAGTTGTCAGAGAGACAGAAAACTATGAAGTAAAACATGAAAATAAAAAAAGAAAAGGCGGATTGGGAGAACTTGTTGAAGAACGATATTTTCATTATCAGTCTAATAATGATGCCCGACCAGATTTTGATAAAGCTGGTGTAGAACTGAAAGTGACTCCATATAAAATTAATAAAAATGGAAGCATTTCAGCCAAAGAGCGATTGATTTTAACAATGATAGACTATTGCTCAGTTGTAAATGAATCTTTCGAAGAAAGTCATATGTGGGCAAAAGCTCGGTTAATTTTGCTGGTCTATTATTTATATAGGCAAGAAATTAAAAATCGGCTGGATTATAAAATTGATTATGTTCAATTATTTTCACCCCCGGAAGAAGATATGAAAATAATTGAACATGATTTTAATGTAATTAAGGATAAAATATGTGCGGGAAAAGCACATGAATTATCAGAAGGAGATACTCTTTATTTAGGAGCAGCTACGAAAGCAGCAACTTCTGAGGATAGACGTGAGCAGCCATTTAGTGATGAGTTGGCAAAACCAAGAGCATTTGCTTTCAAAAATTCATATATGACATATGTACTGAACAATTATATTGTTCCTGGTAAAAAGACATATGAATCGATTGTAGAAGGAAACATAGAAGAATCATTTGAGGACTATGTAGTAAAGAAAATAGATGAACATTGTGGAAGCAGTGAATTAGAACTATGCTATAAATATGAAGTGAACATTGATAAGAAACCAAAAGATTTAGGAGCTATTCTTGCTTATCGAATGTTAGGCATAAAAAGCAACAAAGCAGAAGAATTTGTAAAAGCAAATGTTGTAGTAAAAACTATTAGGGTTGAAAACAATAATAAAATCAAAGAACATATGTCATTCCCGATATTTCGGTTCAAAGAATTAGTAGAAGAGGATTGGGAAAATTCCACATTTGGAAATTATTTAAGAGAAACAAGATTTTTGTTTGTGGTATATAAATTTGATGAAAATGGAGAATTGAGGTTAAGGGGTGCACAATTCTGGAATATGCCGTATGAAGATTTGGAAGGAAATGTAAGGAAAGTCTGGAAAGAAACCAAACAGATTTTGATTGATGGGTTAGAAGTTGAAAAAGTTAATGGTAAAAACTACAATAATTTTCCTAAGGCTTCTGATAATCCTATATGTCATGTTCGTCCACATGCAAGAAACGCCCAAGATGTAGATGAATTACCGGATGGACGCATGTTTCCGAAACAATGTTTTTGGTTAAATAAAGAATACATATTGTCGCAGTTAGACGAGAATTTTTTGGAGGAGTAAGATGTCAGGAAAAAAGAAAATAGCATATCCCATTGAGTTACCATTTACGATACAGGAACCTATATTATTAAATAATGCAATAGACAAGTATCAACTACATAAAGAATTAATTGATCAATTATTAAATGCTTTGAAGGGGTCATTTCATGTCGGATATGTAAGACGTCAAAAGAAATATATACATGGTATAAGTGCAAACTCATTAAATGAGGCGATACGAGAAAAATTGAAAGGAATTCCAGGAATAGAAGGAGAAACTAATGTTGTATTTGGAACATTTCTTCCACCGGTAAAGGGAAAAGGAGAATTTGATTTTTCTATATATAATAAAGAAACCAATTTTTATAAATTGTGGGATTATTGTTATGGGGAAAATGCTATAAGAGATGGTGATTTAATAGTTGATAAATACATAAAAGATAATAAATTACGGCAAAAGTGGGATAAATTTTGTGTAAAACAAAAAAATGATGAACATAAAATGGACATGAATTCAGCACATAACACATTTAATATCCTTGGTGAAATACAATTTGGAAATTGGGCAATGGTGTATAAAGACATGTTCAGACTTGTGTCTGCGATTAATAAAAATGCTCAAATAGACTTGTATATTTATATTGCAGCCACAGACAATTTGAAAAAAATTATTAGCGATGGCGTAGTGGGAGTCAATGCTGCTAGAGAAAGGTTTCAAGAAAATATTGATAATCATAACATAAATAAACCAGTAATGATAGTTCCTTTGGATATTGATTTTGACTTAGATACGTATGATTTTTCGGAAGTAGAGAAGGGGTATGATGAAATCAGTAGAGAAATACAGGAGTTGGAACAAAAAATCAGTTGGAACAAAAAGAAAATAACAGTTTTAAATGATAAAAAGAAAAATGCAGATAGTGAAAAAGCAAAAATAATAAAAGAAGAAATAAAGGATTTAAGAAATGAAAAAAAACATAATCAACAAGAATTAGATGAATTGAAAAATTTGTATAAAATATCAGATGAGATTGAAGAAATTTAAAAATGATCTTTACAAACTGAAAAAAATAAGTTAATATATTAAAAAGAACGATCGTTCGGCAATAAATAAAAGGAGTAAAACAAAGTGAAAAAGACAGTTTGCGAATTGTTTGCTGGAGTGGGTGGCTTTAGATGCGGACTTAATAATATAAAAACATCAAAAGATTATGGTAAAAAAGAAAAATGGGATACCGTTTGGTTCAGTCAGTGGGAACCAGCGGAGAAAAAGACACAATATGCACATGATTGTTATGTATATAGATTTGGAACATGTTTAGATAAAAATGGAGAGGATACAACTAATTACAATATTGAAGAAGTAGATAAATCAACAATTCCAGATTTCAATTTGTTAGTAGGTGGCTTTCCGTGCCAAGACTATTCGGTAGCATCATCTTTGGCGACATCAAAAGGCTTAGAAGGGAAAAAAGGAATTTTATGGTGGTCTATTAGAGAAACTGTGGAGAAAAAACAACCACCATTTATTTTGCTTGAGAATGTGGATCGCTTGCTTAAATCACCAGCAAAGCAGAGAGGGAGAGATTTCGGAATTATTCTAGCATGTCTCAGAGATGAAGGATATACAGTTGAATGGCGTGTTATTAATGCAGCAGAATATGGTTATCAGCAACGTAGAAGAAGAACATTTATTTTTGCATATAGGAATGATACAAAATATGCAGAAGATGTTGCTGATGCAATTCAATATATAAATAAAAGTAAACTGGAAGAAAACAGACAAAGTATGAACCGAGTTTTGGTTCATGATGGCTTTTTTGCAGAAACATTTCCAGTATATGATGTAGATTCTAAGCAGATGAAGATAGTAGAATTGCCGGAAGGAATTGGTGAACTTTCAGAAGAATTTGAATTTAACTTTGAAAATACTGGTGTTATGAAAGATGGAGTTGTGTATACGACCAAAACTATGCCAAAGTATGAAGGAAATGTAACTACATTGGGAGACATCATGGAAAAAGAAGAAGTGGATAAAAAGTATTTTATCCCAAAAGAAAAGTTGTATTATACAAATCCTAATATTACACATAGTGATGAAACTCATGGAAAATTACCAAAAGAAGAAAGACAGACTTGGCAATATATAAAAGGTGCAAAGAAATTAGCACGTAAATCATCAGGTGGACACGAGTATATATTTTCAGAAGGTGCAATTCCGATGGTCGATGATGAAGACAAGCCAGCTAGAACAATGTTGACCTCAGAAGGAGGATTTAATCGCTCCACTCATATTGTAAAAGATAAAAAAACAGGGAATATTAGATTGCTTACAGCAGGAGAGACGGAACGGATTCAGGGATTCCCGACTGATCATACAAAATATTGTTTAGTAAATGGAGAAACAGTGGAAATGCCATTGAATAAGAGGAGATTTATGATGGGAAATGCATTAGTTGTAAATTTGATTGAAGATATGGAAAAAACATTAGATAAGATTTTTGAAAGAGAATAAAGCTGGTATAGGTGTGCGCTAAGGTTCATGACAAATGAATTTTAGCGCATTTTACAACAAGTTATATGTTTGTTTGAGATGATGGAGTAGAAATTTAATATAATTGTTAAATTTGAAAATTATGTTGGAATACGTGTAAATGTCAATGAAAAAGTTTACCACTTTGGTTCAAATATAAGGGAATGCCCGCGGTAATCGACATTCCCTCGGATGTTAGCCCGTAAAGTGAGAGGATCAAAAATATAATTAAAAAGATATTTTAGTAAGTGAATGATGAATTAAATATAGATAAGATGATTATATAAAGTAATGGAAACATAAGAAATTAGATGTATTAAATAAGCAGTGTGTTAAAATTACTGTTCCGATAATTGATAAGTTCTATTAATATTTTAAAGATTAACAAGGAAAATATACTATGGCGAAAAATTCGATTAGTAAAATCAGTAATGCTTTTTCCACAGGAGGTGGAGGAGTAAATTTTGAACAACAGATTCAAGCAATGTTTCTTTTATCCCTGTTGGTAGAAGGATTTTGTCCTGCCATGAATGAGCAGACAAAGAGAGTTTGCTTCCAGGCGAAGCATTTAGGATATGACGTAGATGATTTGGTTGTTTTTACTTATAGAGACCAGACAGAAGGAAAAATGTTATGCCAGATAAAGCATAGCATAACTGTAACTGAAAAGGATAAGATATTTCAGGAAGTCATTTGTGCTGCGTGGAGTGATTTCAATAAAGAAGAATTTGACAAAGAGAATGATAGAATTGCTTTGGTAACAGCCCAGATTTCTAATAATGCGCAACAATCTTTACGGTTTTTGCATGCACAGGCTATCGGTTCTGTAGATGAAAGGGACTTTATTGAAAGAATAAATACGCGTAATTTTTCCAATACTGATTATATAAAAATGTTAACCATTATAAAAGAGTGCATTTCAGCAGCGCAAGATTGTGAACCAACAAATAGAGAGATTTGGAGCTTTTGTAAGGCATTTATATTATTGTTATTTGATATGGACTGTTGGGAAAGTGTCAATCGAGCTTTGTCAGCTTCATTAATAAAATGTAATTCTTCTATGGATGCTACGCTTGTATGGTCAAGACTTGTAGAGTATGCAGGAAGTTGTAATCAGTCGGCGGCATCTATTAATAAAGAAAATAGTGACAAAAGTATACAGGAATTATTTTCAGAAAACAAGATTATCCAGATTTTGCCGACTCCAATAACAGGAATTGATTTGTTTATTCCTACGGTAGCACTGATTGGAACATGGAGAGAAGATAATGAATTTGATCGTAAGGTTGTTGAAAGAGTATCAGGAATTAAGTATTCAGAGTTTGAAGCAAAAGCAAGAACAATGCTTTCTCAAAATGCTGAGTATATACAATTAACTAATGGGAAGTGGAAGATAAATCATAAAGAAGAACTGCTTAATCAGTGCAAAGAAAAAATATTTGATGATTCTATTGAACGAATGTTAGAGACAGTGAAGAGCATTTTGAGTCAAAAGAGTAAATGCGTAACAAGTGAAATGCCATATTTTGTTCCAGCTTCAGGTGAATATGAAAATACACCGGAACTTCGTACCGGTTTAGTGAAGAGTTTGTGTTGGATAAAGAAAAATTTTTCCGAATTATCACAGTGCAATTATGATAATTTTGAAAGAGATACATTTTGTCTGGTAAGAATATTATTGGAGAATGCAGAGTTCGGAGTTTGAGTCAATTGCTGATGCTGAATGTGTATATAATTTGTTGAAGCTGGCAGGAACAGAGGAATCAGTTGGGAAGGAGTCGCTTGACGATTATGCGGTTCAGAGAATCATTGGATGGCTTCAGCAACAGAAAGGGATAGATTTAGAATTACGTAGTGATATTGAGTTTATTTATTTACCAATACTAAATGATTATTCAGAAGTCCAACCACTTGCATTAAGGACAAGATTGAGTCTTGAACCAGAATATTTTTGCAGCATGATAGAGTTGTTCTATAAGAAAAGAAACGATAAGAAGAGGAAGAGAGAGCTGAATAAAGGATTGGGTGATAGATTGTGCAAAATCTTAGTTCAGTTTAAAATTACTCCAGGAACCGATGAAGATGGAAATTTTGATGAAGAAAAATTTGATTTCTGGATGAAGACGGTAAAAACATGGAGTCAGGAAAAGGATCGATATGAGGTTACAATGCATACGGTTGGTTCGGGATTGTCATATGCACCATTAGATGAGAATAAACTTCCTGCCAAGGCAATTATTAATGAACTTAATAAAGTAAAAAATAGTGAACTCCGACGAGGTTATTATTTAGGAATCATTAATCAGAGAGGAGTACATTTTATAGATTCAGAAGGAAAACCGGAGTTCGAATTGTCTGAGGATTATGCAAATAGAGCTAACATAGTTGAGGCAATGGGGTATGCGCGATATGCAGAAGTTTTGAGAGAGATTGCTGAACAATACAATAGAGAAGCAAGGCGTAATATCTCGGAGGCTCAAAATGAAAAAGACAATATATAGAAAGTGAATTTCGAGTATGTTTTATAAATATCCGACACATTTTATGAAATTTACTTGGAGCTGGGAAATTAGGGAAGAATGCGATAAAATGGAGAGAATCATTATACGAGATAATAGAAGTTGCTGGTGAGAATAATAAATTAAGCAAGTTATATGATTGGTTTATGATGATTGCCATTGTAGCGAGCATTATTCCTCTTGCTGTTAGAAACGGAAATGAGCTTACAAAGACTTTAGATGTGATTACAGTTGTTATATTTATTGGGGATTACATTTTAAGATTATTGACAGCAGATTTGAAATTGAAAAAAGGAAAAGAATCTTTTATTGAGAATCCTTTTACGCTAATGGCTGTTATTGATTTATTATCGATTCTTCCATCAGTAACTCTTTTGAATAATAGTTTGAAGTTACTAAAGCTTTTCCGCTTATTCAGAACCTTTCGGGTGCTTAGAGTATTCAAGGTGATAAGATACTCCAAGAGCATAAATATTATTATAAATGTTTTTAAGAAGCAAAGAGAAACATTTATGGTAGTGGGAGGACTGGCTATTGGTTGCATATTGGTTTCAGCATTAGTTGTTTTCAATGTAGAACCGGAAACATTTTCATGATTCTTTGATGCTGTTTATTGGGCAACTGTTTCACTGACTACAGTTGGATATGGTGATATCTATGCTGTTTCAACAGCTGGCAAGGTAATTACAATGTTATCCTCAATATTCGGAATTGCGATTGTTACATTACCAGCAGGAATTGTTATGGCAGGATATATGGACGAGATAAATAAGAACAAATAGAAGAATTGTGAGTTTTTATTTTAGGAGAGAAACATGCGAGTATTCATTGATGCTGATGCCTGCCCGGTGGTCAGCATAGTTGAGAACATATCAAAAAAATACAACATTCCGGTGACTTTATTATGTGACACAAATCATGTCCTGACATCTGAGTACAGTGAAGTGATTGTTGTGGGTGCCGGAGCGGATGCTGTTGATTATAAGTTGATCAGCATTTGTCATAGGGGAGATATTGTGGTTTCACAGGATTATGGAGTGGCAGCGATGGCGTTGGGAAAGGGTACATTTGCCATTCATCAGTCTGGCAAATGGTACACCAATGACAATATTGATCAGATGCTTATGGAGCGGCATTTGAATAAGAAGGCCAGAAGAAGTTCTCATAAAAATCATATAAAAGGGCCGAAAAAACGTACTGAGGAAGAGGATGAACGGTTTGCGCAGTCATTTGAGAAAATGATAAAGATGGCAGTGGAATCAGAAATGTGATGAAAATGAAGAAGATAAATGTGACAGAGACAATCGTAGCAGGCATACAATTACATATCGTACAGAATGGATCGAGAGGCCCGGTTATTTTCTGGGGCATGTATCCGCATCAGGGAGGAGAAGTAGAACATTTCTGGGAAGCTTTGATGGAGCTTGCGCCAGAACAGAACTTTTTGCTAGTAGCATTTCAGGTAGAAGACTGGAACCGAGATTTCTCATCTTGGGAAGCTCCAGCGGTATTTGGAACAGAAGCATTTGCCGGACAAGGCGCGAGAACATTGAAGTGGTTGCTCGAGGAAGGAGTCCCATATATCGACCGGACATATAATGTGAAAGAACAGGAACACTGGCTGGCAGGATATTCCTTGGCAGGATTATTTGCGTTGTGGTCGGCGTACGAATGTGATACATTTTCTGGAATTGCGTGTTGCTCTGGTTCCCTGTGGTTCAAGGATTGGGACATTTACATGAGAGAACATACATTGAAGCGCAAATGCAGCGTATATCTGAGTCTTGGAGGAAAGGAAGAAAAGACGAAGAATGCGGTAATGGCAACTGTGGGAGACCGCACCAGGGAACAAGAAAAATTGTTGCTGGAAGATCCATTTGCCGAGCGGGTAGTATTAGAATGGAATCCCGGAGGACATTTTGCGGATTCTGGGAAGCGTCTGGCAAAAGGAATCAAGTGGCTGATGGAAAAAAGATACTAAATTAGACATGGAACGTTTAGGAATTGTCCCCAAAAGAAAACCAGCAAAGGTGATTGATTTCAAGGCATATGTACATAGAAAATAATTTTAGTATGAGGCTATGAAGTAACAGGAGAAAATGATGAGTGAATATATTACTACATACACAGGGCAACATTTTGAACCAACAAATCCGGATCCGGAGTTGATTCGGATTGAAGATATTGCACATGCACTTTCCATGCTTTGCCGTGGAAATGGACATGTAAAGACATTTTGGTCGGTGGGACAGCATTGTATTTGCTGTGCCAGGGAGGCAGCAGCCCGTGGTCTGTCAAATCGAATGGTACTTGCATGCTTGCTTCATGATGCAAGTGAATGCTATATGTCCGATGTTCCAACACCATTTAAGAATGAACTACCGGAATATCAGGAGCAGGAAGAACATTTGCTTGGCATAATTTATGAAAAATTTCTTGGCTCAGATTTGACGGAGGAAGAACAGAAAGAACTCAAAAAAATAGATCATGCAATGCTATGGTATGACTTGGAACATTTACTTGGAGAAATACAATACGGAGAAATTCCAGAGTTGCATATTGACTTAGATTATACGGTTCGTCCATTTGAAGAAGTCGAAGAAGAATATCTGTCACTTTTCGAAAAATATTCTGGAACATTTTGCATATGAGATTGGAAATGAAAGAGTATCTGAAATGCTTTCGAATGCATTGAGAAAAAGACATCCTTACAGAGTCTTTAAAGATAAGATAAATGAATTGGGAATCAGTCAGCTTTATTATGATTACAGAAGCCAGGCGTATCTTGATAAGGCAGAAGAGTGGTGTAGGGAGAATTCAGTAGCATATAGAAGAAAATAGCATGGGAAAGGAATTGCAGACAAAATGTTAAACATATTAGAAATCAATGATTTTTCTGCACCGGAGCTTGACATTTATGCGAGACGTACCGAGTCGCAGCTTTTAAATAAGGATAATCCTGAGGCTGGATTATTTATTGCGGAGAGTCCGAAAGTAATTGGCAGGGCGTTAGATGCGGGCTATATCCCGGTATCGGCTCTGGTCGAAAAGCATCAGATAAAAGAAAATGAAGAGACAAGGCAGATTCTGGAGAGGTTTGAAGGTACAGATGTCCCGATATTTACAGCGGAGTTTGAAGTGCTGACGAAAATGACCGGATTCAAATTGACAAGAGGAATGCTGTGCGCCCTAAAGCGTCAGCCGCTTATGGATTATCAGAATATGTGTGAGGGAAAAGACCGGATCGTCATTTTGGAAAATGTAATGAATCCGACGAATGTCGGTGCAATTTTCCGGTCGGCAGCAGCTTTGAACATGGATGCAGTTTTTCTGACTCCTGGATGCAGTGATCCACTTTACAGGAGAGCCTCAAGAGTCAGTATGGGAACGGTTTTTCAGATTCCGTGGACATTTATTCAGGACAATAATGAAATGCGTTGCCAGCGGAAGATACTTTGGCCCAGGCAGGCGATTACAGAACTTCGGGAAATGGGTTATAAGACGGCAGCGCTTGCGCTGACAGATGATTCGGTCGGAATCGACAATCCGGAACTTATGCAGGAAGAGAAGCTGGCAATTATTCTTGGAACCGAGGGCGAAGGTTTGATGGATAGGACAATTGAGATGTGTGATTACACAGTCAAGATTCCGATGTCACATGACGTTGATTCATTAAATGTAGCAGCGGCAAGTGCGGTGGCATTTTGGCAGCTGGGAAAGA
>OHMN01000372.1_pt1 | contig 43343 bp, 49 predicted proteins | sample 1569361 | NCBI WGS metagenome assembly OHMN01 (sample SAMEA3541508, study PRJEB24748) | human gut metagenome | biome: human gut; feature: human-associated habitat; material: faeces | place: China | collected 2012
GAAGAGGATGGAAGAGATAGAAAGTAGGTTCAATGTGTGGTTTTGAGGGTATGTAGAAGTACCCAGATACCGGAGAGAGAAGTAAGAATCCGGGGGAAGATAATCCTCCTTAGCTCAGTCGGTAGAGCATGCGGCTGTTAACCGCAGTGTCGTTGGTTCGAGTCCAACAGGGGGAGTTTTAAACACCTCAACAAAGAACTTGATTGACAATTGCTCGAAATTGTGGTAAGATAGCAGAGCGAAGCAGTTAAGCTGTGGAGCTTTAATCAGTAAGGCCCCATGGTCAAGCGGTTAAGACATCGCCCTTTCACGGCGGTAACACGAGTTCGAATCTCGTTGGGGTCATTTAATTTAATACGGCGACATAGCCAAGTGGTAAGGCGTGGGTCTGCAACACCCTGATCACCAGTTCAAATCTGGTTGTCGCCTCTAAAGAGTCCTTGAAAATCAAGGACTCTTTTATTTTACAATGTATGCAAATGTATGCAGCCTTGCTATGCAAGAGCTTTTAGATAAGTTTCGGTCGTTTGTCGTGTTGAAACAATATTTCTTAAATAGTGTTGGGTCATAGTTAAAGTAGTATGTCCCAATAATTTTTGTAATTCCACATCTGCCATTCCATTCATATGAGCAATAGAAGCAGTTGAAAATCTTATTTTGTGAGAAGAACGATAATTAATACCGAGTTCTTCACAATACTTTTTAAGACGCCGGTTGAAAGTAATGGTAGTAAGATTTTTTCCGCCTTTGATAAATACATACTCACTATTAGGATTTAGTTCTTTAGCTAGTGAGATTACTTCTAAGGCTGTATCGGTAAGTGGTAGCCATCGGATTCCTTCGTCGGCACCGCCTTTGATATGGTTATGGATTTGGTGCTTATCATCCATAAACCGTTGTACCTTAATAAGCCGTTCATTTTTATCTGAGAATTTTAGTGCTTTTAATTCTCCAATTCGTATTGTGAGCTGAAAATCTAATATAATAGCTAAATCATATAAATCCATTGTATTTGATTTGATATGATTGATAAGTTTCGAACGCTCCTCTTGGGTATACGGAGATATCTGCGTATTGCTTGCTTTAAACTTGAATTGTTTAATGTTAATTGCAGAAATGGGATTATTTTGTATATACTCTTTTTCAAGAGCGTATTTCATAATTCCATTGAGTACAGAGCGAATATCTTTAAAGCGCTGTTTTGTAATAGCTTTATGTTTTGTGATTGTTCTAAAAAATTCTAAGAAATCAATTGTTTTCAATTCTTTGATATCTTTGTCCACTATTTTTTCATTTTGGAGTTGGTTATTCCATATATGCCGATGTTCCCTTATGGTCTTTTCACTGTTGGAGAGGGAGTCTCTACAATAATCCTCCCAGTCTGGATATAGAGAACGTAAAGTTCTACACTGTTCCAATAAATCATAAAGCTTTTCAATTAATGCGCGCTCATCATGTGCAATGATTTGCTTTCTGTTTATGTATATATAAACACGGCCATCTTTTCTCATTTTTATTTTATTGAGGTTAAAGGTTTGCTTTACAGTATTAACTTTCTGAAGATAAGTCATGTCATACTCTGAGAGTTTAATTATATTGTCAATGTGCATATCTATATTATCATTATTTTTAATAAAAGTCATCTTCTTTCAATTTATCTGTTAGGTATTAAGTGCTTCGCAGATGTCTCCTGGTTGATAGTGTTTTAGCATATAATCTGCGCGAACGTATTTTTCTATTTCTTTTATGTTCCCTTTCAAGTCTTTGTAAACATTTTTGGGAATAGTAGTTCGATAAAATTCACAGGGTTGTCCATTCCGGTCTTTTTTGGTACCACTTTCACGGTTTACCCGATAACAATATGTCAAGTCTGTAATTCGTCCCATTAGCTGGCTGATTGGGTCATCATCTTGCTCAGATGAGTCAATCATCTTTGCATAGACTTGTTCTGGTGTCTTGATAGTGGTAATGTAAACATCATTCCACAGACCCAGAATATTGGTGTAGCGCGCCGGAATTTGCTTTTTATATCCTTCAAGGATGCCCAGCAATGTTGCATAGGGAAGCTGTCCACGAAACTCGTCAAGAATTAGGATTGGCTCTCCAGCGTATATATCAAATCCATTTTTATAGTCAGACACCAGATAAATCTGTTCTTCTCCCAATTCCTGTACTAAATCCAGCGTAATTCCTGTTTTTCCGCTTCCGCTGGCTCCAAAACACCAATGTACTCTTACATCTCGTTTAAATGGCGTTTCCAGATTTCGCTTGTCAAAATACATATTTTTAATTATAGTGGTCATTCTGGTATCAAAAAATTTATCTTTCAGCCTGCGAACCTCCCGCCATGTCATACCTGCGTCGATGGCTTCTCGTATTAGCGCAATATCAGAGCGTTTTCCCTGACGGCCAATCAGTTCTCCTTCCTGAGCTTTTGCGATAATCGTTTCGCCTTTTTCTTCATATGCTCCCGTCTTATTAATGTAGGCTTCCACCTGTTTCTTTGTTCCTGTTGTTATTTCAATATGGGCTTTATTGCCTATAAACTTTTTGATAGTAGAGAATCTTACACCATTTATTGAGCACAGAACAATATGCAGATGAATCATCCCTACTTTGGAAATGCAGTACAGGCAGGCGGCCTGTTTGGTTGCGCTTACCCATCGTGTGACTACAAAATCACAAATTTCCTGTGGAGTCATGCCCTCCAAATCTTTTGCAGTTAATCCACAGACACCGTTAGCAAGAATGTTTGGGCAAACAATGAACCAAGAACGAAAACGGGCATCAGGATCAGGATTCGTATTTTTCTTTTTTGCCATACTCGTCGGTCTCCTTATATTCTCCTAATACAGATTTAATAAATGCAGTTGGTGCAATCCCTCGTTTTGAGGAAACTGCTTTTACATATTCAGCCATACTAGGCGTGAGCCTGATAGTATAGCGGTCGTATTTATATGTTTTCATAAACACCTCTTAAGAATAAAACATTGTTATTGGTGGCAAAAATAGTATGTGAGATTGGAGACAAATGGTAAAAATTTATTTGTGAATTTTTTGTGAACAAATTTTTGGCACAGTAGAAGGTAGTTTGGCACAATTAATCTGTTCCAGATTTTATGGCTGAAAAGCTTTAAAGACAGGCTTTTTGAAATATTGGCACATAACACAGAAGTCCGAGGTAATACTATCCTCGGACTTCTTTATACGGATGTGAATAAACGGCAATAAAAAAAGAGACTGTTTCTAGTCTCTTAGTTTTCTAGTAATTCTTCATAAGTGGTTTGAAGTGCTTCCTTTACAGCTCTTAATTGTGATACCTTAATATGCTGAACACCTCTTTCAATTTTTACGAGAGTTTCTCTTGTCATGTCAACGCCGGATAGCTGTATCATTCGTACAAGCTCTGTTTGACCAATACCTTTCTCTTTCCTAATGCGGCGAATATTATTTCCAATACACGTTTGATTATCGTTCCTTATGATATCCATACTCCCTCAAAATGGACTTATTTTAGTCCTTTTTGTATTTATAATATCCATTTCCCATGATATAATGGGACTAAAACGAGTCCAGAAAGGAGCAGATATATGGAAAGATATGATTATTCTGGAGTAATAGGGCAGTCAGACAAATTGATTTCGCTTGTTGATACTTTGAATGGGCCGGAAATTGAAGCGGCAATACAGGCAATTTCAGAGACAAAACAAATTAGCTTAAAAAAAAGCGAGGAACAGATTCCTCAATGGTTTGACGCGGCTATTCTGCCAATTTTAAAGGAGTTTGCCGAAATGACTTCTTCCGTTTTGGAAATAGAACGCCCTCAGAGTACTTATTTTATAGCAACATTAGCACATTCTCAGGGATTTGATATCACAGAAAGTTGCAGAGCTATGCGTTTTATACTTGCATTTAGTAATCATATAGGAATCAACAGCACAGATGGAATTACAACCTTAACGCTTATATTTGACTTAGCTAGATTAGACAGATAAGGCAGTAGCTTTCAGCTAGTAAAAAAGAGGGAAATTTCTCCCTCTTTTTTACCGCTCGATGTCCTCACCTTGTAATTGGTTATAATATTCTTCCTCGAATCGTTCTTTAACCCGTTCGAATTCTTCTGCATTATAATCTACAATGATCTGTTGCATATACTCGTCAAAAGATAGATTGTGCCTGCGTTCATACTCTTCATGGAATTCTCGATATACAGGTTCCATTTTTTTAATTAGTTCTCTGGCAGTTTCTAAATCTCCCATGCTTATGGCAACATTCTCATTGTAGAGGTTCCACTCATCTTCTAGCATTATAACAACTTTTTTCCCTCTTCGCCGTTTTGAAATGGTCTTAGGCATGTAAGGATAATCTTCGGTGCGTAAGTCAAAAAGCATCCGCCGCATAGCTGAAACTTTTTGATATATAAGTTCCTGTAATTCTTGGTCTTCTATAACGATTTCAGTTTTTCTTTGAATCAAGTCAATTCCTCCTAATTTTAACGGCTTCTAAACCGTTCTTCATGGTGCAAATGTTGTGTAGGTTCATTTTGGTTTCCGAGTGCAATGTTTATGGCCTTTGATACGTCGGAAATTAAAGAGGGTTTTTGTTTAATTGTATTAGCAAGTTCTGATATAGATTGATGTTTAATTTGTTTTAACGAAGAAATTTCTGATACTCTGCGTGTTAGTTCTTTTTGGCTGTCTTGAAGCTTTAGCTCTGTTATACTTTTGTTTCCACCGATGGTAGTGCCATTTAGTATGCCGATATCATAACCAAAAATATGTTCCATATAGCGAGCCATATCCTTATGGATAGTTTGCAGTTCACGCCTTGTCAAAACTTCTTTTGCTGATACCTTTTCAATTCCTTTCTTTTTATCAATCGCAACAGGGATAAAACAAAAATGTAAGTGCGGCTGTCCGGCTTCGTCTTTATGAACCCATGCAGATACCATGTTCTTTTCTCCATAACGCTCAGCCAAAAAGTTATAAGCAGATTGGAAAAACAGCTGTTCTTGTTCTTTTGTAAAATCTTTTTTAGGAAGTGTAATAATCCAGTCACAAAGTGCTTTTACATCTGCCCTGTTCTGACACTTGACTTGTGAAATCCGCTTCTTGTAATAGGAAAGGTCAGATTCCTCCCGCTTACATAAGTTATAATTAAATTTCGTTTTATCAGCACATATATCCTGATTGCTGATATGGTTGGCTGTCCGATTATAATGCCGAAGCAGATGGCCAACAGCCGATTTTGTATATTTTTCAACGTGCATAACATCACCTCAATTATAGTATGAAAGAAGTACTTCCCATTTTAGCCGAAATGGTATAGCCAGTTATACCATTTTCCCAAATGGTTCCACTGGCTCTCATACGCCGAGGACTTTAAGCGGCCACAGTATACAGAAAGTAAACAAGGCGGAACAGATAAAACTGTTCCACCCAGCCACTATTGTGTGCTACGTTTATATCAAGGGTAAAATGAACGGCATAGCCGCCCTTGACAACACTTCGCGACAACAGATGTAATATTGGAATGTATGCAAAGTGTATGCAGACAATAATTAAACTCTCAGAAACCTCCTTTCTACAAGGCTTTTTGATATGTTTAGATACTTCAAATCTGGTTGTCGCCTCTAAAGAGTCCTTGATTTTCAAGGACTTTTTTTATTTCTCAATGTATGCTAGCTTTTGACAGTGATTTTTCCGCAGGGAGGAAATTCTTATGGGCAGCGGACGTACTCAGAGGCAGCGATCTGAGCTTAGGACAGCGGCCAGATGCGCCTTTCCGCATACGCTTCCTATTTTAGCAGGCTTTTTATTTTTGGGAATGACGTATGGAATTTATACGAACGTGTCGGGATTCAGCTTTTGGTATCCTATGTTTATGAGTATGACCATTTTCGCCGGATCGGTGGAATTTGTGGCAGTTAATCTGCTTTTGGGGGCGTTTGATCCTCTTCAGGCTCTGCTGATAACGCTGATGTTAAACGCCCGCCATTTATTTTACGGCATCTCAATGCTGGATAAGTACCGAGGAACTGGATTTAAAAAGGTGTTTCTGATTTTCGGCATGTGCGACGAGAGTTTTTCTATCAACTATACAGCGGATATTCCAAAGGATGTGGACAGGGGATGGTTTATGTTTTTTGTCACTCTGTTCAATTATCTGTACTGGGTAGTGGGAGCGTCTCTTGGCGGAATGTTCGGTTCTCTGATTCATTTTAATACAGAGGGTTTGGATTTTGTTATGACAGCGATGTTTGCCGTAATTTTTATTGAGCAGTGGATAAAGGAAAAGAGACATGCAGGAGCTCTCATGGGACTGGGAGCGCCTCTTGTGTGCCTGTCTGTATTTGGATCCGATCGTTTTATGATTCCAGCTATGGCGGCGATTCTGGCTCTTTTAACGCTGTTTAAAAGTCAGATAGAACAGGAAGAATAGAAATAGAAGAACAAAAATAGAAGAATAAAAAGAGGAGGGAACAGATGACTCTGACGGAGCAGATTATTACAATCGGAATGGTGGTGTTGGGAACGATAATTACACGTTTTCTGCCGTTTCTTTTGTTCCCAGCAGGGAAACCTGTGCCTAGGTATGTCCAGTATCTGGGAAAGGCTTTGCCGTCTGCCGTATTCGGGCTGCTGGTTATCTACTGCCTGAAGAACGTAGATCTGATGCAGGGCAGTCACGGAATCCCAGAGCTTTTGTCTCTGGCTGCTGTGGCTGCTCTGCATTTGTGGAAACGGCAGATGCTTCTCTCGATTGCAGGAGGCACAGTTTTCTATATGGCGCTGGTTCAGCAGATATTTTAATGTCTGCCGGATGGCAGACTGCGATGCAGATTTACAGACTCTTGTGGAGCAGTTCCAGCACAACGGATAAATCCTGTACGTCCATTTGGCCTGGAGCGGAAGCCTTTCCGGCAGATCCAAAGGTCATGGCGGATCCGAACACCTCGCCGCAGAGGCGGCTGATCACTCCGGCGCCGGACATGGACATGGTGATAATGGGGCAGTCCAGAATGGAAGAGGCCGTTTCTGTGGCTTTCAGAAGAACCAGGACGTCTTTCCGGCTCTGAGGCATCACTGCGACTTTCGGCAGGTCTGCGCCGATTTTTCTCATAGCGCAGAGGCGGTCGATTAAAACCTCCTCGTCAGGCGTTTGATGGAAATCGTGGCTGGAGACGACGACCTTAACACCGCGTTTATGGAGTTCTTCAATAAAAGCTTCCGCTGCGTCTCCGGCAGTGAAAAGCTCTACGTCCGCCAGATCTGCCAGTCCCTCGCCGGAAGCGGCCAGATTGAGGGCTTTGTAGCTCTGGAAATCAATGTCTCTTTCACCGCCTTCTGCGGCGGTGCGGAAGGTGAAAAGCAGAGGCATATTGCCTAGAACGGCCCGCAGCTGTCTTAAAATATCTGTGACAGCAGTCAGGTTTGGCGTTCCGTTTTCATTCAAGATATCGGAACACCAGTCGGCTCTCCACTCTGCCACATGAGCGGGCATTTCCTTTAGAGCGGCGGCGGCAGCCAGAATTTCGGCTCGATTGACGCCCACAATGGGAACGCAGATTTTAGGGCTTCCTTTCCCAAAAACAACAGTTCTGATTTTCAATGGATTCATATTGGACACCTCGTTTTCAGATTTCTCTTTTTTCCTGTTTACTTTTAATGTTTATCTACACTGCCTGTTCGGTCATATCGTCTAACAGCCGCCTGCACAAACCGTCCCAGGAGAGGTTCTGCAGACTGGCATCCAGGTTTTCCGGCAGAGAGAAAGCGGCCTGGGCCGCCTGGGCCACGGCTGCCGCCAGTTCTGCCTCAAAGGCCGGGAGAGAGGCGGCGTCCGGTTCGTCTTCATTTTCCATGACAGGCGGTTTTACGAAGATAATGCTATGATTCGGCACGTTTTCATCCATCCAGGGGCGGATGCCGGGGAGATCGGTGCATATAGGTCTGAGGCCGCAGGCCAGGGCTTCGATAAGAACCAGGGGAAGGCCTTCATAAAAGGAGGGAAGGATAAACAGATCTGACTGGTTCATCTGCCTGGCCAGTTCTGTCTGGGACAGTCTTCCAGGAAAATCTACCGGACAGGGGCAGCCATGGCTCTGGTCAGCCAGCTGTCTGATTTCCTGAAATTCCTGCTCATTTCCCCAGCCGCCTGCCAGGGTAAGAGCCAGCCGCTTTGCCAGATCAGGAGGCAGAAGACGGAGAGACCGGAGCAAGCTTTTTACGCCCTTTTTTTCGGAAAGCTTTCCGGCAAATATCAGGCGGATAGGGCCTGAATCAGAGGAAAGCACAGGGCTGTTTTTTGGAAGCTCTTCCTTTTTTGGGGCTTTTTCATCCATCTTTTTAAAGATTTGGCTGTTGTAGCCAGTTCCAAGAATTTTAACCTTTTCAGGGCTGCACTGGAACAGACGGAGAATCTCCTGCTTCTGCTCCCGGTGGAGACACCAGATGGTGTCCAGGTTTCGGATCTGCTCTCTGATGTAATCGCGTGCCAGGGGATTTTTTTTAAACTGGCGCAGATCGGAGCCGTGGCAGATACCGGCCACTTTGGGGCGGATATCAGAAAATTCACCAGAACCGGAAGCAAGCGTGGTTTTCCTGGCCAGGGCAGTCAGCAGGTACAGGTGGTGGCAGAGAATCACATCTGGCTGGAATTCTGCCAGGGCGCGGTTCAGAGAGGCCCTGAAGGCAGTGAAAAACTGTTCTGTCATTTCAGGAGTCAGATCCTGGTACCGTGTGCTTTTGTAGGGCATTTCATCGGACATTCCGCAGATGGGAAAGGGAAGCTGCTCTGACTGGTAATAAACGGGATAAAAAGAAACGCTGTCTGGGAAGCATACAGAATCATCCCGGCAGACGCCGGCCAGAACGGCCTGACGGCAGCCTTTGCGATGAAAAGCCTGAACCAGCTCGGTCAGATATACGCCGCTGCCAGTGCTGTGGGGCTTCTGGGCGGTTATGCTCAATATTTTTAAAGGGCCTGAAACAGGCGGAAGTTCTTGACTCATAATAATACTCCTGTAAAATGAAAAATAATTCTAAGGCTATCATACAGGAAAAACGAAAGGTCTGCCACAAGAAAAAAAATTTATTGACATTTCTTTAACAGATGTTATACAATAAGAGATGAACAAGAAGAACTTCTGAATACAGAGTTAAAAGGGAGTAGTTATCTTCGTACAGTCAACAATTCCCGGCTGTCCGGCCGGTGGCTGTATGATTTCTGTATACGGCTTTACTTTTTTACAGGAAGACAAGACTTTTAGCATATGAAACATATGCTGAGAGTCTTTTTCTTTTTCAAAGGACGTGCGCGGAATTCTTTAAATTCCTTTTTTGGGGAATACTAGAGAATAACTGTTTCTCATCCGGCCAAAAGGCTGGGGAGGGCCGGAGTTTTGTATGAGGCGTGTTGTTCCTTGTACCCTGACGCTAAACAGAAGTTCAAATACAGAGAGAAAGGATGGAAGGACGTATGAGTGAAAACAGGAAAGAATACCTTCTGAACTATGAAGAGGTGATGAAGGGCCTGGATGTAACAGAAAGCGGACTTACGCGTGAGGAAGCAGACAAGCGGCTTTCGGAGCACGGTCCTAACAAGCTGAAGGAAGGCAAAAAAGAAAGTCTTCTGCACAAGTTTTTGTCAGAGCTGATGGATCCGATGATTCTGGTGCTGATAGCTGCGGCTGTTGTGTCTGGAATCACGGCGATTCACCAGGGAGAGAGCTTTGCAGATACCATTATCATCATGCTGGTAGTCGTGATCAACGCGGTTCTGGGCGTGTACCAGGAATCCAAGGCTGAGGCGGCCATTGAGGCGCTGCAGCAGATAGCGGCGGCTACATCCAAGGTGATCCGGGGCGGTCATCAGATGACAGTAAAATCAGAGGAACTGGTTCCAGGCGATATTGTAATTCTGGAAGCCGGAGATTCTGTTCCGGCAGATGCGAGAATTATTGAATGTGCTTCTATGAAGGTGGAGGAGGCCGCTCTGACTGGAGAGTCTGTGGCAGTGGAGAAGACGGAGTCCCCGGTTTCTGCCGCTGAAAACGGAGACGTGCCGTTAGGCGACCGGAAAAACATGGTGTACATGGGATCCATTGTAGTCTACGGACGAGGCAAGGCAGTTGTCTGCGCTACAGGAATGGATACGGAAATGGGCAAGATTGCCGACGCGATAGCAAACGCCAAGGAGGAGGAGACGCCTCTTCAGATTAAGTTAAACCAGCTTTCCAAGATTCTGACCATCATGGTATTGGGCATCTGTGTTCTGGTATTTGGTGTAAATATTGCCAGAAGCATCATGAGCGGAGCTGGCGCAGACAGCGGCCTGGTGCTCAACACATTTATGATAGCAGTATCCCTGGCTGTAGCGGCAATTCCGGAGGGACTGGCTGCCGTAGTGACGATTCTGTTATCCATCGGCGTTACAAAAATGTCGAAAAATCATGCGATTATCAGAAAACTGACGGCAGTGGAGACGCTGGGCTGTACTCAGATTATCTGTTCTGATAAGACAGGAACGCTCACACAGAATAAGATGACCGTGGTGGAACATTCCTCATCAGATGAAGCTTTCCTGATCAAGGCAATGGCTCTCTGCTGCGACGCGGAGCTGGAAAACGGAGAGGCTGTGGGAGAGCCGACAGAGTGCGCCCTTGTAAACGACGCCTTAAAGGCGGGAATGCCGAAGGATCAGCTCAAGAAAGCGTATGAAAGAACAGGGGAAGCGCCTTTTGACTCCATGAGAAAGATGATGTCCACTATCCACACAAATCCGGACGGCGGTCTGATTCAGTTTACAAAAGGAGCGCCGGACGAGGTATTAAAGCTCTGTACCAGGGCCTATGTGGACGGACGGGAAGTGCCTATGACTGAGGATGTGAAAAAACACATCCTGGAGGAAAATAAGAAGCTGGCAGATCAGGCCCTGCGCGTGCTCTGCGCCGCTTATAAGACTTATGACACCATGCCGGAAGATACGGCTCCGGCGGCGATTGAGAAGAATTTAATCTATCTGGGATTGTCTGGAATGATTGATCCAATCCGCCCGGAGGTAAAGGCTGCTATTGCCGAGTGCCGCAGCGCTGGAATCAGACCGATTATGATTACGGGCGACCACAGAGATACGGCGGTAGCGATTGCGAAGCAGCTGGGAATCCTGGATGAGGGCCAGAAGGCCATTACAGGCGCTGAATTAAACGGAATTTCAGATGAGGAGCTGGCTCAGACCATTCAGAACTATTCGGTTTACGCCAGAGTCCAGCCGGAGCACAAGGTGCGGATTGTAAAGGCCTGGAAGAAGCTGGGCAAGATTACGGCCATGACAGGAGACGGCGTCAACGACGCTCCGTCTATCAAATCTGCAGATATCGGCGTTGGCATGGGAATTACGGGAACTGACGTTACGAAAAATGTGGCCGACATGGTTCTGGCTGACGACAATTTTGCCACAATCGTATCGGCTGTGGCAGAAGGAAGAAGGATTTACGACAATATCCGTAAGGCGATTCAGTTCCTGCTTTCCGCAAACCTGGCGGAGGTAATTTCCGTATTTGCGGCGACGCTGATGGGCTTTACTATTTTAAAACCAGTTCATCTGCTCTGGATCAACCTGATTACAGACTGCTTCCCGGCGATTTCCCTGGGAATGGAGGAAGCGGAGAAGGATACCATGCAGAGACCTCCAAGAGATTCCAGGGATGGTATTTTTGCAAATGGAATGGGATTTGACATTGTATTCCAGGGAGTTGTCATTACGATTCTCACAATGGCAGCTTACTTCTTAGGACATTACATGGAGGCAGGCGTGTGGGAGATTACAGAGTCTCCTGACGGCATGACGATGGCGTTCCTGACGCTTTCTATGGTGGAGATTTTCCACTCCTTCAACATGCGTTCCAGAAGACATTCTATCTTTGCACTTCCAAGGCAGAACAAATATCTGGTATGGTCCTTTATCGCCTCCCTGGTATGCACCACGGTGGTGATTTACGTGCCTGCTCTCAGGGAAGCCTTTGAGTTTGAGCATATTTCTCTGATGGAGTACGGCGCTGCGCTGTTCCTGTCCGTCATGATCATCCCGATTATGGAGATTGAGAAGGCCATCGAGAGGGCGATTGAGAAGAAACACGGCGTTTGCCTGAATTAGTGGAGGGGAAAAATTTTACAGAGTCCTGTGTGGCAGATTCTTAAGGGAATCTGCTGTGCAGGGCTTTTTGTGTTTTAACAGAAGGCCAAGAATTTTAACAGATATACTGGTTGCCGTGTGTTTTTAAAAATGATATCATAGATGTCAAAATGCTGCGAAGCACAAGAGAAAGCAGAAAGAAAACGAGGAACATATGCCATGGAAAAGGAGAAGATAGAAAAACAGAGTGCAGAGAGTTCTGCCGGCCTGCACCAGAATCTGGGCCTGCCCACAGCAATTTCCACAGTAGTGGGCTGCGTGATTGGTTCCGGCATCTTTTTTAAGCCTCAGGCGATCTATACGGTGACCGGAGGAGCGCCAGGGCTTGGAATGCTGGCCTGGGTGATTACAGGGCTGGTGAGCATAGCGGCGGCTCTTACCTTTGCGGAGATTGCCGTTTTATTTCCGGAGACAGGAGGAATTCCAACTTATCTAAGCCGTGTCTACGGGCCTAAGGCAGGCTTTCTGGCAGGCTGGGTGCAGGTTGTTTTGTTTTATCCGGCCATGGTTTCGGCCCTGGCCGTGGCCTGCGCTCAGCAGGCGGCGCTGTTTATCGGGGACGGTTTTGTGGTTCCCTGCGCGGTAGGCGTAATTCTTTTGATTGTCTTTTTGAATACGTTAGGTTCCAGGGTGGGCGGAGGCGTTCAGGTGGTATTTACCATCTGTAAGATGATTCCTCTGATCCTTCTCATGGTATTTGGTTTTCTGTGGGGGAAGGGACATTATCCGGCCTTTTCCCCTTTGCTGGGAGAGGGAGTGAACCCGGTGAGCGCCGTGGGACAGCTGATGGTGGCAGTGCTGTTTGCCTTTGAGGGATGGACCGCTGTGGGAGCTATTTCCGGGGAAATGAAAAATACAAAGAGAGATTTGCCAAGAGCGATTATCGGCGGCGTTTCCATTATCACAGCCGTTTATTTTGTGATGAATCTGGCATATCTGCAGGTGCTTCCGGCGGAGGAGATGGCGAAGCTTCCGGCTCCGGCCTCCGCGGTGGCTGTCGCTCTGTTTGGGGAGGCCGGCGGAAAGCTGGTATCCGCAGGCATTGTGATATCCGTGTTCGGCGCGTGCAACGGGTTTGTATTTTCCGGTTCCAGGGTGGCCTATTTTATGGCTTCTCAGGGACTGTTTCCAGGCAGCAGGAGTCTTTCAAGGCTCAATAAAAACCGCGTTCCGGGAAACTGCATTCTGCTGATAGGAGCGCTAGGAAGCCTTCTCTCCATGACCGGGCAGTTTAATCTTTTAACGGATCTGGCGGTATTTTCCAGCTGGACCTTCTATACGCTTACCTTCATGGCGGTGATACGCTATCGCAATATGAGGCCGGATGTGAAGAGAAGCTACCGGGTTCCAGGCTATCCGCTGACGCCGGCCATCGCCATTGGAAGCGGCGTATTTGTGATTGTCAATCAGCTGTGTCTGGCGGGGATCCGGGCGTCCCTTATGTCTCTGGGCAGTATCGCCGTCATGGCGGCCGGTTTGGCAGTGTATGAGGGAATGAGAAAGAGGGAAAGAAAAGCTGGAATATAATGCCAGATAGCTCAGCTGGCAGAGCAGGCATGTCAATACAGCACATAAGCATGCATAAACATAACATACAGAAAAAAGCGGGGCTGTGCCGATGGGTGCACAGTCCCGCTTTTTTGAGACTTTTTATGCTATTTGGCTACTTCTTTGTAGGAGGCGTGCTGTTCCAGAGCTTCCGACATTCTGGCCATCTGGGACAGATCTCCGATGAGAATGACGCCGCACAGACGGTTGTTCAGGAAGTAGAATTTTCTGTACTGCTCCTTGCCCATATCTTTAAATTCTACGGTCTTATAGAGGAGATTCGGATTCTTTCCATTGTCTCCGGCAGCGTAGAGGGAGGTGTTCATGCCGTTAAAGGTAAGAGCGGAGGAAACCGGGCGGTATTCCAGATCGTCGCCTGCCGCGTTGGCTCCAGCGACGCGGCCCTGCTCGGAGGCCTCCGGCCAGATGGCGAAGTTAGCCCCCTTGTATTCAGCGCAGTCTCCGCAGGCGTAGATGTGTTTCATTCCCGTCTCCATCCGGCTGTTTACAACTACTGCCTTCTCTGTTTTAAGGCCCATTTCCTGAGCCAGGCCTGTGTTGGCGCGGACACCGGCAGATACGATGACAAGATCGGCCGGGAACGTCTCTCCTGATGAAAGAGAAACGCCGCTTACAGCGCCTGACTCGTCTCCGTCGATAGAAGAGATGGAGACACCGGTATGGATGGCAATGCCGTTTTTCCGGCTGATTTCCTCCAGAATCGATCCTGCCGTGGCGTCCAGCTGGCGTCCCATCAGCATGGGGGCAGCTTCCAGAACCGTGACGGAAAGTCCTGCCTTTTTAAGCTCCCAGGCCGCCTCCAGGCCCAGCACGCCGCCGCCGATGACAACGGCATTTTTAGAGCGTTTTAACAGTCCGGATATCTTTTCTACATCGCTGATGCGGCGGACGGCGATGACCTGCTCTCTGCCGCTTCCAGGAATCGGCGGAATGAAGCATTCGCTGCCCAGGGCGTAAATCAGGCGGGTGAAGTGGATCTGGCTTCCGTCGTCCAGGATCACCTCAGATTTTTCTGTATCGACAGAGACCACGGTTCTGCCAAGTATCTGGCAGATATCGTTTTCCTCATACCAGCTCTCAGGCTCCACGGCAATCTGCTCTGCAGTCAGGGAAGCCAGCATGGTTTTCGTCAGCATAGGACGATTGTAGGAGGCGCAGGACTCGTTGGAGATCATGACAACGGTTCCCGTCTTATCCCGTTCCCGGATGGCCTTGGCCGCGTTCAGGCCGGCGATACCGTTTCCAAGGATAACGTAGTATTCCTTCGTGTTGTTGGAGAAGGAATTCTCCTCTATGTCAGCCGGAACGAAGTTCTCCTTGCCGACGCCGCATACAGGGCAGATCTCCAGGGAAGAATCAAAGATTTCGCCGCAGACGAGACATTTCACCAGAGTTCTGGCGCCTGTTTTTTTTGGCTTGCAGGCTTCGATATTCAGTACGCGGCAGCCAAACTGGTAGCCATACTCGTAGGCGCCCACCAGATCGGAACGGCTTGGCTTAAAGCGTACCCGGAATCCCTCGTCCACCTTCATGCGGAGCTGTTTTAAGCGCTCTAAAATGTGGGGAACTCCCTCGCCGCTCCAGCCGTAGCTTCCGAAGGCTCCGGCAAATTTGCCGCCGTGGGTTCCTGCAAACATAGAGAGAGTCAGCTCCCAGATAGGAGCCAGAGCCTCGCCGAGAATGGTAGGCGTACCGAACAGGATACCGTCGGCAAAGAGAAGCTCCTGTTCCACAGCGGCCTTGTCCGCCTCCACCATATCGTAGGAGCGCACGTCAATATCGCCGCTGTCCTTCACTCCCTCTGCAATTTTCTCCGCCAGCTCTTTCGTATAGCCGTAGGCGCTTACATAGGGGATGATAACCGTTTTTTTAGGATTGGGATTGATTACAGTGGACCACTCCTCGTATTTCTGCATGATCGTTTTAATGGAGTCTGTCGTGTCGAGAACCGGGCCATGTCCGGTGCAGATCATGGAAATATCCATGGTTTTCACCCGGTTTAAGGCCTTCAGCATAAAGGGTTTAAACGGTCCGATAATGCAGTCATAATAATACTTGGCAGCCTTCAGGTAGTCCTCCTGGCTGGGAACCGTGCTGGCCAGCACGCCGGCATGGGCGTAGTGGGATCCGAAGGAATCGCAGGTTACTAAGATCTGTTCCTCCTCAATAAAGGTATACATGGTATCCGGCCAGTGGAGATTCGGAACGATCAGAAACTGCAGAGTTTTATTTCCAATCTCCATTCGCTGGTGATCCTTGACAGGAATGCTGACAAAATCGCGGTTTACAATTTCCTTTAAAAAGCCGATGGCGCAGCCCGTAGCCAGAATTTTCATCTGCGGGCTTAAATCCAGCAGCTTTTCAACGCTTCCCGCATGATCCGGCTCCGTATGGCTGACTACCAGATAGTCGATGCTGTGAACGTCCACGATTTCCTTCAGCTTTTCAACGTAGTCCTCAAAAAACTTCGCCTTGGCAGTCTCGAACAGGATCGTCTTGTCGCCGGCTTTCAGAACGTAGGAGTTGTAGGTGGTTCCAAACTCTGTGTACATGATGATGTCAAAGACACGGAGATTCTCGTCTGTGACGCCGGTCCAGTAGAAATCGTCTCTCAGTTTTACCATATGCATAAGTGATTCTCCTTTTCTCGCAGTCAAGAACCGCTTAGAGCGTTCTTGAACCATATAGTTAAAAAAATATCAATTTATAATAAAAATGATTACTGATATTATTATACTCTAAAACCGACGCATGGTAAAGAGCTTTTTTATATTGTGGTAAGAAAACCGCCAAATATGCAAAAAGTTCTTTGGAAGAGGGAAGATTCCTGTTTTCTGTATCCAGACAGATCGTGTATAATGGACTTATATAGGCCTGGTCTGCTGTGGCCATGGCTTGAAGAAAGAGAGGATACGGGGATGAGAAGAGACAAAATAACGGCGGCAGCTTTTGCGGCAGCGGCGGTTCTGATGTTCAGCGGCTGCTCGGGCAGGCAGGAAGAGACGGCGGTGGAGACAGCAGAGGAAACTGCGGCAGAAACAGAGGCTGTGGAGAGTTCAGGGGAGGCGGAGGCTGAGAGCGCCAAGGAGAGCGGGCCTGAGGAACTTGTTATTTATGACGATACGGAGCAGGCGGATGACGGTCTGACCTTTGACGATCTGAAAAATATTCAGTTTGTATTTTCCAGCGGAGCCGGGGGATGGTCTACGCTTTTAGATATCCGGCCGGACGGAAGCTTTGAGGGAGAATACTTTGATTCTGATATGGGCAGCACGGGAGAGGGATATCCCAACGGAACGGTTTATCTCTGCGATTTTAAAGGGCGGTTTACTGAGCCTGAAAAGATAGACGAACACACCTATGCCGTAAAAATTGCTTCCATGGAATATAAGCAGGAGGCGGGGACCAGAGAAATAAAAGACAGTATTTTGTACGAGTATACGGACGTTTACGGCCTGGACGGGGCGGACAGGATTCTCATTCATCTGCCTGGAACGCCTCTGGAATCTCTGTCAGAGGAGCTCAGAAGCTGGATTGGATATTATGACTTGTCGGCAGCGGAGGAAACAGAATTATCCTTCTATGTGCTGGACAATGAAAAGGAGCAGTTAGGATTCAGAGGCTGGGACAGCTTTCAGGGCGTCAGAGACTTTATTGAAAATACAGAAAAGTGGACGTCAAAGCTGGAGGAGGAGCTGGAGACAGACAGTTCCCTGACGCAGACAGATCTAAACAGCAAGAGCCAGGAGATCTATGAATTGTGGGATTCTGCCCTGAATCAGCTGTGGGATGTTTTGGAGAAGTCGAAAACCAGCCAGGAAATGGAAAAACTGCTCAGCGAACAGAGACAGTGGATTAAGCAGAAGGAAGCGGCGGCGGAAGACGCCGGAGCGGCCTATGAGGGAAGAACCCTGCAGTCTATGGCAGTCAGCCAGAAGGCGGCGGAGCTTACGAAGGAACGAGTATATGAGCTTTTGGAATATCTGGATTAGCTGACAGCAGGAAACAGAAAGAGGCAGAGGAGAGGGACAAAAGGAAAAGCGAAGGGAGAAGGACGGAATGGAAGCGAGAAAGCTGATAGAAATTCTGAAAACGGCAGAGAGGCTGAAGGATACTGCGCGCCATTGCTATACGTCTAAGGGGCGCCGGGAGAGCGTGGCGGAACACAGCTGGATGATGACTCTGATGGCCTTTTTCATGCGGGATGAATTTCCAGACGCAGATATGGACAAGGTGGCGGCTATGTGCGTGATTCATGATCTGGGGGAAGCCTTTACCGGAGATATACCGGCTTTCGAAAAGACGGAGGCAGATGAGGAGAGGGAGGAGAGACTTCTTATGGAATGGGTTTCTTCCCTGCCTGATCCATACGCAGAAAAAATGAAGTCTCTTTATGAGGAGATGGCGGATCGCAGCACGCTGGAAGCTAAGATTTATAAGGCCATTGACAGTCTGGAGGCTGTGCTGCAGCACAATCTGTCTGATTTAAGTACCTGGCTTCCCATGGAATATGAGCTGAATCAGACCTATGGGGAGGACAAGACAGCTTTTTCCGAATATATGCGGGAGCTCCGCAGGGAGGCCAGAGAGGATACGGTGAGGAAAATACGGGAGGGAAAATAGATGGATACCTTAAAGCAGGACGAGCTGTTCTTTTTTGAACAGCACAGAGAGGCATACTCCTTGCATGAAGCGCTTGAAGAGGAACTGATTCGGCGTTTTCCGGAGACGAGGATACGGGTACAGAAGACTCAGATTACGTTTTCCAACCGCCATGTCTACGCCTGCGTCTCATTTATGCGGGTAAAAAAGAAGGCGGAGCTGCCGGAGCCGTATTTGGTGCTGACTTTGGGACTTTCCTATCCTCTGGAATCCGACCGCGCCGCAGTGCGGACAGAGCCGTATCCCGGCCGCTGGACGACGCATTTTGTTCTGAGCAGCCAGTCAGAGCTTGACGAGGAGCTGTTTGGCTGGGTGCGAGAGGCGTGGGACTTTGCGGCGGAAAAATGAGAAGAACAGACGAAAACACTGGGAGAAAGCGCATGAAAATAGAACATATCGCCATGTATGTCAATGATTTAGAGCAGGCGAGACAATTTTTTGAAAAATATTTCGGGGGACGTTCCAATGATCTGTACTGCAACAAAAAGACGAATTTCCGCTCTTATTTTATCAGCTTCGAGGACGGAGCCAGACTGGAGATCATGACGAAGCCGGGACTTGAGGACGAAGAAAAGAAGCTGGCCAGAACCGGGTATATCCACCTGGCGTTCAGCGTGGGAAGCAGAGAGGCAGTGGATCAGCTGACAGAGAGGCTGAGAGGAGACGGCTGCCAGGTTCTAAGCGGCCCCAGAACCACAGGAGACGGATATTATGAAAGCTGCGTTGTGGGGATTGAGGGCTGCCAGATCGAGATTACGGTGTAAAAAAATTTAAAAAAATTAGCACTCAACTCTTGACAGTGCTAATAATATGTGTTATATTACAGCTAGAACAAAGGAAGGGGAACAAAAAGGAAGCCTGAAAGAAGGTTTCACTTCCAAAGTTCAAATAACAGAAAAACAAATAACAGCCTGCAGACAGCAGGCGATGATATTACAGTCCCAGCCATGAAACGGAACCGTAACATCTGAAAAGATAGGAGGTATGTTTTATGTTAATGCCAAGCATTTTTGGAGAGAATTTATTTGATGATTGGATGGATTTCCCATTTGACAGGAATTTCTTTGAGGGACGCGATCCGCTGTATGGAAAACACGCAAAGAACATTATGAAGACCGACGTCAGAGAGACGGACGATACCTACGAGCTGGATATTGACCTTCCGGGATTCAAGAAAGAGGAAGTCACGGCAGAGCTTAAGAACGGCTACATGACCATCAGCGCAGCCAAGGGCCTTGACAAGGACGAGAAGGACAAGGAAGGCAGATATATCAGAAAAGAGCGCTACAGCGGCTCCTGCAGCAGAAGCTTCTACGTGGGCGAGCAGATAAGCGAGGAGGATATTAAAGCCAGATTTGAGGACGGCATCTTAAAGATTTCCTTCCCAAAGAGAGAACAGAAGAAGATGGAAGAGAACCGCTATATTGCTATTGAAGGATAACTGCCATCAGCGGCTGAATAAGAAAAATGAGAAAAACGATAGACCTGCCGTCGCTAGGCCTATCGTTTTTTAATCCTCTTTTTCCTACAGGAGCCGCTTTGCCAGCTCTGCGTTTTCAAGCAGGGAAGCCAGCTGTATTTTAGAGGAATGTCCTTCTGTCAGCTCGTCGATTTTTCCGTTGGCAGCAGGATGGAAGTATCTGCCTTCTGCTTCAGCCCGTTTTCCCTCCGCTATAGCCTCTGTGAGAATCCGGAGGTCGGCTGAACGCTTTTCTTCCGGAATTTCATTGATAATCAGAAGCGGTGGATGAAGGCTGCCCGGTTGTCTTTCTGAATCAGACAGCTTCAAAGTTCCCTGCAGTTTAACCGGAGCTCCAACAAACAGGTAGCCTGTGCAGAAATCACGCTTCGCGCCTACGACCTGGACGCCGTGGGAGGTAAGCCAGGAGATGGTAGACTGCCGATCCAGCATATCCTTGGGCCCAGAGGAGATCAGGCTTACAGGAATTTCGGCCAGAGCCGGGAGATCTGGGCATAGCTCCTCCCCTTTAATATCGCCGATCCCCCCCATGCCGCAGGTGACAGCCATGGGAATTCCGAGCTTTCTGCACACAGCCATGGTGCCGGAGGCCGTGAGGGCCCCGGAGAGCCCTTCTGCTAAGGACTTTTCCAGGATTTCGCAGTCAATTCTTATGGCAGACTGGGCCTCTGTCCGAAAAGAGAGATATTCCTCCATGGATCCGATTTTGATTTCGCCTCTGCGGACCCAGGCGATGGGAGCCTCGGAAAGAGTCCAGTGTTTCCGCAGATAATCGTTGCTCAGAGAGCGCAGTCCGTGAGTCAAAAGAGCTGTTTCAACTAAATAGTTCATATTTATTTCCAGCCTTCAAAGTCAGCCACATTGTCCTGAGTTACAAGGGTCAGGGGCAGGTAAACCGGCTCCTCAAAGGTCTTTCCCTGAGCGATCAGCATCGCCATCTCCTCAGCCGCCTTTGTGTAAATGGCACTGGAGTAAGTCATGCTCCCCATCATGGTTCCCTCCGCAATAGCTGCTCTGGCGTCGGAGGTGTAGTCTACACCGTATACCATCACGTCCTCATTGCCCATTTCCTGAAGAGCCTGGACAGCCGCTAAGGCCATATTGTCGTTGCAGGCGAAGATGCCTTCCAGATCCGGGTTGGCGATGAGAATGTCCTTCGTTGCCTCGTAAGCTTTTTCTGTATCCCAGTCGCAGGCCTGGACAGCCGCCAGCTCGATGCCCTCTGCGCTCTCAAACACAGCTTTGGCGCCGTTTGTTCTGCCCACACTCTGTCCTGCACCCTCCAGTCCGGAGAGAATGGCGACTTTTCCGCCGTCCTCCATTCTGGCGATCATGTCTTTGGCAACAGTGCTGCCCTGTTCTTCAAAGTTTACAGTGATTTTTCCGTCCAGATGGCCTCCTGCGTCAGCCAGGGCTTCTCCGTCTACACCAGGTCCTAGGTTGATAACTGGAATGTCTGCGTCATTGGCGGCTACGATACCAGGAATCAGGTTTGTGCCGTCGATAGGAGACAGGATAATGGCGTCGAAGTCCATAGTAACCATAGTGTTTAACGCGTCTAGCTGGCCCTGTGCGTCATCCTCAGCGTCTGCCTCGAAGACCTCTGCTTCTATGCCCAGATCTTTGGCCGCTTCCTCGTAGCGTGTTTTCATAGTACCCCAGAACTCATTGGAAGTGGAGCTTATCAGAATGCCGATTTTCTCCCCCTGGCCCTTTTCAGGAAGCTCTCCCAGAGCCTCATTCATTCTGTTTTCTACGTCTGCTAACAGCTGATCCACCTTGCCGGAGGACGCCTCAGCTGCCTTTGAAGCTTCTGCCTCCTCGGCAGTTTCTGCCGTCTCTGTCTCTGCTCCGGCCGCCGCTGTTGTCTCGGGAGCGGAAGTCTCCGTTCCGCCGCCAGAACCGCTGCATCCCGTCAATGCCGCTGCCACACAGCCGGCAGCCAGTAAACCAGTGAACAATTTTTTCATCATACTACCTCCTCAATCTTTGTTTTATGATTTGATTAAAGTTCTGAACTTCCAGACTTTAATTTCTGAGATTAATACAGACGCCAGCAGCAGGAATCCTGTAATCCACTGCTGAAAGTCCGAGGATACGCTTAGAAGCGTCAGCCCGTTCCGAATGATTCCAAGAATCAGGACTGCCAGAACCGTTCCTGTGATACTTGCAGTTCCGCCGCGGATGGGCGTGCCTCCCATAATTACCGCAGTGACAGCGTCAAACTCCATGTTCATGCCGGCGTTGGGCTCGGCTGAGTTCAGGCGGGCTGTGATAATAATGGCTGTGACAGCCGCCGTGATTCCTAAAAATACATGGACAAAAATCCGATAGAAGCCTGTCCGTACTCCTGCTCTTTTCAGAGCTGTCTCGCTGCCTCCCAGGGCCTGAATATAATTCCCCAGTTTTGTGTGAAACAGCAGGGGAAAGGAAATCAGAATCAGCGCCAGAGCGAAGAGAACCGGCAGCTGCAATTCGCCGATTCGTCCAATGCCCAACTGCATAAATTCTTTTCCAAACTTGGTGACAGGCTTTCCATCTGTAATCATCAGGGAAACGCCCCGAAGCATGCCGCTGGATGCCAGGGTGAGCACGAAAAAATTGATTCCCGTGCAATGGATGAGAACACCGTTTAAACCTCCCATCAGTCCTCCGGCTGCGATGCATATAAGGCAGGACTCCGCGATTCCCATCCCTGCGTGGAGGGCCAGAGCCGTCAGCACTCCGCAGAGGGAGACAATAGAACCAGCGGATAGATCCATCACCCCGGAGGCCACCATAAAGGTCATGCCTATAGCCAGAACTATTCGGTAGCTGGCAGCCTCCAGGACGTTTCTGATATTTTTCCATGTGAAGAAATATTCGCTTTTTCCAGCTAAGACAGCGCAGATTATTAAAAGTACAGCCAGCAGGAACAGCTGCTGAGAGTATTTACTCATCCATTTCTTTATCATCTGTTTGCTCTTCCCTTTCAATAATTGTGTGGTACAGCTGTTCCGGCGAACTATCCTTTGTCAGAAAGGAATCCACCTGCCTGCCGTTTTTCATTACACAGATCCGGTCGGAAACGTCGAAGACCTGGAACAGGTTGTGGCTGATCAGGATGATGGTTTTTCCCTGCTCCTTCAAGGAGGAGAACAGCTTCATAATCCGGGCCGTCTCCTTCATTCCCATAGCAGAGGTGGGTTCGTCGAAAATCATGATATCGCCGTTTTGGTACACCGCTCTGGCGATGGCTACAGCCTGCCGCTGTCCGCCGGACATTTTTTCTACTGGCTGGCGGATGTCGGGAATGTGAATATGAAGCTGCTTTAAAAGCTGTTCCGTCTCCCGGTACATGGTTCTGTGATCTAAAAAGAACCCGAATCGCAGCAGCTCCCGCCCCAGAAAGAGATTTTCGGCGCAGTCCTTGCAGTTATCGAGGGCCAAATCCTGATAGACGGCAGTGATGCCCTGCTCTATGGCTTCCTTGGCTGTCAGAGAGCGGAATACGCGGTTCCTGATGCGGATTACCCCCTGATCCGGTTTCAGGCACCCGGTCAGAATCTGAATCAGCGTGCTTTTTCCAGATCCATTGTCGCCTACAATGGCGGTGATTTCCCCGCCGCAGGCCTGAAAATTCATGTTGTCAAGAGCTGTGATGGAGCCGAACCGTTTCACAATTCCATCCATCTGAATCATCGGTCTATTCAAACTAAGAACTCCAATCTGTGTGAAATATATCATTATTCTACCATCTTTTCCGGCTTGCTGAGATTGGTATTTTTAATAGAAAATGTAGCTGCATCGATAATATCTATAAGAGCAGACGCAGATATGCCGCAGAGTGATTTTCCTGTCCTTCCGCTTCCATAAAAGAGAGAAATTATGGTATAATAGGAGTACTTAGCGAATACGAGCCGCAGGCGAAGTATGAGGTTAGTACGAGTCATACCCAGACACTTAGCGAGGTCTTTTCGAGCTTAGTGAATGTGGTATAATAACTCCAAACTATATCCAAACCAGGAAGGGAATTAATCTATGAATCTGGAATTTAAACCAATCAGCGCTAAAGATATTGACAGGCTGACTCCTTTTTATATGATGCGCCGCAATAAAACCTGTGACAGCGTATTTCTGGAGAGCTTTCTCTGGAGAGAGTATTATAACGTACGGTATGCCATATGGGAGGACAGAGCCCTTCTCTGGCTGATGGAATATAGGGGACGGGTGTTTTCTGCCATGCCCCTGTGCCGGGAAGAGGATCTGAAGGAAGCGTTTCATGTGTTAGAACAGTATTTTAATGAAGAGCTGGGGTATCCTCTGGTAATCAACCTGGCGGATGAGGAGGCTGTGAAATGCCTGAATCTGTCTCCGGAGCATTATCTGGTAAAGGAAGAGGAGGGGGCCGCAGATTATATTTATTCCGCCGAGGCTCTGAAAACCCTTTCCGGAAAGAAGCTTCACAAAAAGAAAAACCATTTGAACGCTTTTAAGAGGAATTATGAGGGACGATATGAATACAGGACGCTGACCTGCGACTACATTCAGGACGTCTGGAAGTTTTTGGACCGCTGGAGAGAGAAAAAGGGAGAGGACGTGGAGGAGCATCTGGATTTTGAGGTCAGGGGCATTCACGAAATTCTCAGAAACTGCTGTTCCTTAAATATCCGCATGGGCGGTATCTACGTAGACGGGGAGTTGGAGGCGTTCTCTATCGGAAGCTATAATCCGCTGGAGCGGATGGCTGTCATCCACATTGAGAAGGCCAATCCGGAGATGCGGGGACTGTATCAGCTGATCAACCAGCAGTTCCTTTTAGAGGAATTTCCTGGAATCGAGCTGGTTAACCGGGAGGACGATCTGGGCCTGGAAGGCCTCAGAAAGGCGAAAATGTCCTACTGCCCCATTGATTTTGCTAAGAAATACCTGGTGCAGCAGATTTCCTTCGGCCAGGGAACCGGCCAGGAGAATGGCTTTGACTGGGCAGAAAAAATAGGGGCTCTGGCCGATACGGAGGAAGAGCTGACAGCGGCGCAGCTGGGAGGAATATCTGCAGACGGAAGCGCAAAAGCCGTGTGGCAGGATGGACTCCGCTATGCAGACGAGGAGGAAAAGCAGCGCTGCCGGGAGCTGTGGCACGAGGCGTTTCCCGATGATTCTGTCGCCTTTGCCGATTATTACTATGGGGAAAAGGTGAAGGACAACAGGATTTTAGTCAAGGCGGAAGGCGGAAAACTGGTATCCATGGCCCAGCTGAATCCCTACTCCTTTGTCTGCCGAGGCAGAGAATGGCCCGTCGATTATATTGTAGGGGTAGCTACCGCCGAAGACAGCCGCCACCGGGGCCACATGCGCTCTATTCTCAAAAAAATGCTGGAGGACATGAATCGGGCCCATGTGCCGTTTACCTTCCTGATGCCGGCAGACGAGGCTATTTACCGGCCGTTCCAGTTCGCTTTTATCTACCGCCAGCCCAGGTTTCAGCTGACAGAAAAGGCCCGGGAGACTTTAAGCTGCAGGCCATGCAGCAGCCGGGAGGACGCGGTTCTGGCGGCATCTTTTATGGAACAGTGGCTGAAGGAGCGGTTTGAGGCCTGGTGCCGCAGGGACGAGGCCTATGCAGCCCGTCTGATGCGGGAATTGGCCAGCGAGGACGGTATTCTGGAGTTTTTAATGGAAGAGGAAAACGGAGAGGAGAAGCTGGCAGGCCTCCATGGCGAGTGGGGGCTTGAGAAGAGAGAACAGCGTCTTCTCTACGCAGAGGACCGTCTGGTTACCCGGGAAAAAGAGAAGGAAAAGCCTGCAATTATGGCCAGAGTGACGGATGTGGAGGCCTTTTTCCAGATGGTTTCCGGAGGAGATTCTGCCGCTGTGAGCGCAGAGCAGTCAGACGGGACCGCGAAAAAAACGGAATCAGAGCCGGACGGATATCTGGAGATTGCAGATCCATTCCTGCCCGCCTGCGCCGGACGATATGAAATTGTTACAGACAAGGCCGGAGGGGCCAGGGCGGTAAAGACAGACGAAGCGGGAGAGAAGCAGAGCAAGGAGACTCTGGCGCTCTCGATTGACGGTCTGGCCCAGTGGCTGTTCGGCTTCAGGCCTTTAAGCGAGATTGTGGCCGGGGAGGGAAGCGTGGACGGAACCGCTCTTCCGGCTTGGACAAAAGACGTGCGTCCGATAGACGGCGTATTCTTAGACGAGGTCGTGTAAATGAGGGAGAGGAGAATGGATGATGGGAGAAAACTGCGCTGAGGAAAAGAAAAAGAGAGAGCTTTTAAAGAAGTGGATTCAGGAAAGCCGGAACGTGGTATTTTTCGGAGGAGCGGGAGTCTCCACAGAGAGCGGAATTCCCGATTTCAGAAGCGTGGACGGTCTTTACAATCAGGAGTATGATTATCCGCCGGAGACAATTTTGAGCCATACCTTCTATTTAAGGAAGACAGAGGAATTTTACCGTTTCTACAGAAATAAAATGCTGTTTCCGGAGGTGAAGCCCAACCGCGCCCACCTGGCCCTGGCCAGGCTGGAGCAGGAGGGAAAGGTGAGAGCTGTCATTACCCAGAACATTGACGGTCTCCACCAGGCCGCAGGGAGCCGGGAGGTGCTGGAGCTTCATGGATCCGTACACCGCAATTACTGCGAAAGATGCGGCCAGTTTTATTCCATGGAGCACATCCTCTCCTGCGAAGGAGTTCCCAAATGCAGCTGCGGCGGAGTGATCAAGCCTGATGTGGTGCTTTACGAGGAGGGACTGGACGACAGCGTGCTCTCCCGCTCGATTGAACATATCAGGAACGCCGACGTGCTGATTATCGGCGGAACCTCTCTGACCGTCTATCCGGCAGCCGGGCTGATTGACTATTACAGGGGAACGAAACTGGTATTAATCAATAAGTCGGCCACTTCCAGAGACAGCCAGGCAGATCTGGTCATCTGCGGCAGCGTGGGAGAGGCGTTAGCGGAGGCAGCCGGACTGTAGATAATCAGATAAGAGACGTTTTATCAGTTGAAAACAGGGAGACACAGACATGACATATGAAGTGGGAGACATTGTAAAATTGAAAAAGCCCCACCCCTGCGGCAGCAGAGAGTGGGAAATTCTCCGGGTAGGCGCTGATTTCAGGCTGAAATGTACCGGCTGCGGCCACCAGGTGATGATGGCCCGCCCGCTGGTGGAGAAGAGCACAAGAGGACTCCGCTCGGCAGACGGGGAAAAGAAGGCGTAACAGAAAGAAAAACACGGAGAAAAAGCAAAAAAGAGCTTGATTTAATCAGGTTTCTCTGGTAAGATAAATATTCGTGATATATTATTGAAATTCCTTACTCTCTGTTAAAAGTCAGGGAGTCAGAGACCACAAGGAGGTTTAGCAGCATGAACAAGTATGAGTTAGCAGTTGTTCTTAGCGTAAAGCTGGAAGACGAAGAGAGAGCAGCAGCCATCGAGAAAGTAAAAGGTTACATCACACGTTTCGGCGGTACTGTAACAAATGTGGACGAGTGGGGTAAGAAGAGATTAGCTTACGAGATCCAGAAGATGAAAGAGGGCTTCTACTACTTTATCCAGTTTGAGTCTGATTCCACATGCCCGAACGAGGTAGAGGCACATGTACGTATCATGGAGCCGGTAATCAGATACTTATGCGTAAGACAGGATGCATAAATAAAGAAAGAGTGATCGTATGAATAAAGTAATTCTGATGGGTAGACTTACCAGAGATCCGGAGGTTCGGTATTCTCAGGGAGAGCGGGCCATGGCAATCGCCAGATATACGCTGGCAGTTGACAGAAGAGGCCGCAGAAGCCAGGATGACGGAGCGCAGACAGCAGACTTCATCCAGTGCGTTGCATTTGACAGGGCAGGAGAGTTTGCAGAGAAGTATTTCCACCAGGGAACCAAGGTTCTCGTGACGGGAAGAATCCAGACAGGCAGCTACACAAACAGAGACGGTCAGAAAGTTTATACAACAGATGTAATCGTTGAGGATCAGGAGTTCGCTGAGAGCAAGAACGCTTCCCAGGGAGCAGGACATGACGGCGGCTACCAGGCAGCGCAGCGTCCGGCGCCTGCAAGCGCAATCGGCGACGGCTTTATGAATATCCCCGACGGAGTAGAAGATGAAGGACTTCCGTTCAACTAGAGACGTGAAGGCCCGCCAGGGCGCCAGTTGAACGAAGGATTGCAGCATCGGCAGTTTTGAAGGAGGGAACACCAATGGCATTCAATAAAGGTGATAAGGCAGACGCTTCCAAGGTAAGAAGAGGCGGTATGCGCAGAAGAAAAAAAGTTTGCGTTTTCTGTGGAGAGAAGAACGGAACAATCGATTACAAGGATACAAACAAGTTAAAGAGATACGTATCTGAGAGAGGTAAAATTCTTCCTAGAAGAATCACAGGAAACTGTGCAAAGCACCAGAGAGCTCTTACAGTAGCTATCAAGAGAGCACGTCACATCGCTCTGATGCCTTATACATGCGAGTAGAAGCCTGTAAAATCAAGGGTTTGCGGGCGATTGGGTAAGTGTTTTACTCAATTTTTTACTCACAACGGTCATATAAAGATTTTTCAAAAGACTCTGTATCCTGAGGGGTACGGGGTCTTTTTTGCGTTGTGGGAAGAGTTTGAGAGCGTAGGAGAGAAGTGGTGGGGTGCGTCTGGTTGGAAGTCGGCTTAGGGTTTATTGGGTATAAACAGGAAAAGAATGTGGATTTCTAGGTGGAATGGAAAAAAGATGTGGATAAAGTTGAAGCAGATTTGCTGCAAGCTCTAAGGGGGTATAGATGTGGTATGGTAAGAGAGTAGGACAAGAGAATAAAAACCGGAATATGGGGATTCTGGCAAGCCACAGAGGGGTCTGTGAGTTTCTGGAATGAGGAGAATGGCGGCGATTTGAAAATGGAGAATAGAAAAAATCATGCAGATTTGCTGCAAGCTCTAAGGGGGTATAGATGTGGTATGGTAAGAGAGTAGGGCAAGAGAATAAAAACCGGAATATGGAGATTCTGGCAAGCCATAGAGGGGGGATGGGAGTTTGATTCCTGAAAATAATAGGAAAAAATCCGGAAAATACTGGTTGAGAAATCCGTGGATATCCCTAAAATCATAAGGGTAAGTTTGTGCGTCATCACCATTGCCGGAAGCATTATGCGGCGTTAGAATGGCACCATTAAAAATTAGGAGGTGCTGAGATGATGGTACAGGTTATTGCGATAGTCGCAATCGTGATGATTGTGATGCTGGATGCGGTGGTTGTGTTAGCCGGATATCGTATGATGAAAAAGGTCTGCTTGAAAATAGTTGAAAGTATCGAGAACGAGGATGACAGTCGTGAGCCGTAAGCTCACGGCTGTTCTCTCGTTTAGGGGCATTCTTGAAGAACGGAGAATCATTTTTTTTGACTGTGCAGTGTTGAAGGGTATATTTATATTTATTTTATTTATGAGAGAGGTGATTCCGTTTGCTGAGTGCCGATACAAAAAAGTTGGAGAATGCTTATGCGGTATTTAATCAGGAATATTTTGATAATGGTCTTCCGGTTGCAATGATTACCATTCAATCCAGCCGGGGGGCATATGGACATTGCACAACGCAGAAAGTCTGGGCTTCCGGAGAGGGGCGTTATTATGAGCTGAACCTGGGAGCTGAGTATCTGTCCCGCCCGATTGAACAAGTCCTTGCGACCTTGATGCATGAGATGGTTCATATTTACTGTATGGAGAACGGAATCAAGGATACATCTAATGCCGGCAGGTATCATAACAAGAGCTTTAAAGCGGAGGCAGAGAGGCGTGGTCTTAAAATCAGTAAAGCTGGTTATATCGGATGGAGCGTGACAGAACCGACTGAGGAGTTTATTCAGAACATTCAGGACTGGGGATTGGATGCTGCCTGTGAGAATTATCGTCTGGGTGGAGAACCGGATAGCGGCAGTATCGGACCGAGTGGATCGGGCAATGAACCGGGGACAGATGGGGATGAATCCCCTAAGAAAAGACCGAGCAGCACCAGAAAATATCTATGTCCTGTCTGTGGGAATAGTGTAAGAGCAACAAAAGACGTGAATATCCTTTGTATGGATTGCAATGTTCAGATGATAAAAGTACCGTAATGGCAGTTCCCTGTGGATTGTCCCTAAAACAGAGAGCCGATGTTCTTGCATTATGTCAGCAGACACCGTGTGAAATCAGCGTTAGAGTAGTAGTATCAAAAAAGAAAAAATAAAGGAGCAATTAAGATATGAGTGAGAAAATGTTTACATCAAAGACAGCAGAAGTGAAGAGCTTAATCGCAGCGTTTATGGGTCAGGTACAGGAAGAAGCAGAGCGTAAGGACATCGTAGAGTATGTTCAGACCCATATAGAAAATGGTGTGACAGATGGAGTAATCGCCGGAGCAATTAAAATGATGACCGCAGACGGAGAGATTTATCCGGTTCGGCGTGGTTGTTATGTGAAGGGCGTTGGGAAAGCAAAATCCACAACATTTGAGAAAATCTATAACGTGTGCCGCAGATTTCAGCTTGACCTTGACCGGGCGTGTACATTCAATATGCTGGAGCTGACAGATGCAGAGAAGAGTATCTATCCTCAGGTGCAGGAGTTGAGTGAGCAACTGAGAGATGAAGTCAGGACTTCTACTTATGCACTTGAGGCGTTGGTAGAGATGCTTCGGGAACGGGAACAGAACCCTTCTGTTGATGTTCCGGCAGTACAGTTGGAGCCGAACCCGACAGAATGTGAGGATGCTGGCATAGCTGAGGGACAAGTTGCCTTGCCGGAGATTGGTTTACCGGAACCGGATGCAGATAAGCTGGAAATAGAGCTTGTGGATGGTCATAGTGAAGCTTCTGGTGTTGAGGAATCCCCATCTGAACCAACTGAGGAACAGCCTGTAATGGGAGATGCACCGTTTGAGAGTATTGAGGAGCAGCCAGAATCTGAGACAGATCACTTGGAGCCGTCAGAGACCTCTTTGGAATCCGAACCGTCCAGCAAGCGGAGAGGACGCAGGAGCAAGAAAAATTAAATAGAGACCATGGTTTATAAGTCAGGGGCATTGCCTCTGGCTTATCAAGCATTTATCAGTTAACGGTGCATCGTTAATGGATTGGTTACCAAATTACCAAAAAATAGCAGGTTAGGAGATGAGAGCGTGAGTATCCGAACAAGATATAACTGGCGAGAACTTTCAGAAGAGGAGAAGGAGCAGATCCTTTCTGATATTAAGCAGAAAGATAGAGAAATGCTCAGCTATATGAATTGTTTATCCCGTAAGAGTGGAATCTGGGACTTGATAAAACGGGCAGAGAGACAGGGAATCACTGAAACGCAGCTTCTATTGTATATTATGAGCTGTTGCTGCTATATGATTGACAGGGAGCAATATATCGAGCAGAAACGGAAACAGGATGGAGACTTGGACTACATATACAGTCTGTTCCAAAAAATCCCGATTTTGAACCGACTGCTGAAGTAAGCATTCCGATAAGTAAGAGAAAAAAGAAAAGGAGAGATAAGCATGTTGAGCTATATGACATATCATTGGGACAATTTAAGTGACATGGATCTGATGGCAATAACAGAAGAGATCAAGAGGAAAAAAATAAAAGGCGTTTTTTCTAGTAAAGAGCAGATAGAGCAAGTGAACGCTCTTCTTTTTAGAGCAAGGCGTGATAATATTAGCAATATAGACATTATTTGCTATTTACTTGACTGCTGTGACGAGCTGAGCAAGCTGAAATTTACGAGTATGCGTGAATATCAGGAAAAGATACGGAGCGGGGAGATTAAGCCTGCAATGAAGGATATAGACATGGATCTGTTAAAAACCTTTAAATATAAATGTGGATGGAGCAATAAGCGTCTGGCGGAGTACTTTGGTGTGACGGATCGGACAATCAGGAATCGTTTAAATCAGCTGAAAGGGGCAGGAGGCAAGAAATAATAAGTACAGCATAGAAAATAAGCAATATGGCTTCTGTTAGCAGATGTTAATCTTCGGACTGAATTATTTGACAGTTCTGGTTTACGTAGTATAGCGTATCTGCTCAGTATAGCATATAGATATGTTATCATAAGCATATAGAAAAATGTATTTTTCCGAGGTAGCATAAGTATGAGAGCTAATCTTCGGACTGAATTATTTGACAGTTCTGGTTTACGTAGTATAGCGTATCTGCTCAGTATAGCATATAGATATGTTATCATAAGCATATGGAAAAATGTATTTTTCTGAGGTAGCATAAGTATGTGAGCTAATCTTCGGACTGAATTATTTGACAGTTCTGGTTTACCTAGTATAGCATATCTGCTCAGTATAGCATATAGATATGTTATCATAAGCATATGGAAAAATGTATTTTTCTGAGGTAGCATAAGTATGTGAGCTAATCTTCGGACTGAATTATTTGACAGTTCTGGTTTACCTAGTATAGCGTATCTGCTCAGTATAGCATATAGATATGTTATCATAAGCATATAGAAAAATGTATTTTTCCGAGGTAGCATTCGTATGTGAGTGAATCTTTGGACTGAATTTGCTGGCTGGTTTGGTTTATCTGATATAGCATATCGGAGTAGTATGGCATAAGAACTAAGGGTATAGCTTCTGAGAGCTGGTAACAAGCGTTCCTGTGGGTTCAGTGGCATTCTGGGTTGATATAGTATGGCATAATCGTTCAGGATAGCATAAGGCTGTAACGGGTATGGCTTCTGAGAGCTGGTAGTAAGCGTTCCTGTGGATTCGGCAGCTTTTTCTGTTTATCTGGTATAACATATCGGAGTATGGGAGCTGAGTGAGATGTTTGGTTTATCTTCGGATAGGTGCTTATAGCTTCTACTTCCTCCCCGCTGACATTTCAGAAGAGATTCCTTTGGCTTACCGCTACGCTCTGGCTTGCCACTGCTACTTTAGACTCCCTTAAAATCTGGGAGCAGTAGGAAAAAAAATTCCTACTGCTCCTCCAAGCTTTTAAGTGACTAATAGGTACTAGGAAAAATCAGAGATATATCTCCTCTCTGCTTGAGCTATGGGATCTTTATCTTGTAGATTGGGCATTGAGACTTGATACTATGTGAACTGCTGTGATGCTTTAAGTTTAATGGCAGTAGAGCATTCCTGTTTTAGGCTGACATTCCATAGACGAGTTGATTACCAAATTACCAGATTTATAGCTGTGTCAAATCCTGTTAAGCATGAGGCTGGTGTAGGAAAGCATTCCTCAGTGTGGATTTATACATATCAAGTCCATGTATGGCAAGTCTAAAATGGTTGACATAAGAAAATGCAATAGCTTGGAAAGCAAAATAGTCCCAACATAAATACAAACATATGGCATATCTAAAATGATTCTGACTATTCTGAGCAAAGAACTGGCATAGTCCATAAATGGATAGCGTAAAATCCGGCAGATTGTCTACTGCCAAATTGGATCGTTAGCGTTACAATAGGAGCATACAAAAGAACTGGAGCGTGATAAGAAATATGATTGCATAAGAAAATGAACTAATCTAATTGAATAAAAAGGCTGTCTGTGTTAGAATAAGCTTGAAAACTAAAAAAGCATAGCACCTAGGAAAGTGCTGGAACACTCTCCCAGGTGTGAAACGTGTTTTGCAGAACACCTTTCGCAATGGTTGCTACCACTACTATGCCATTACATTATAATCTAAGTTTAGGCTTTAGACAAGATGGAAAATGGCTAGGAGTTTATTTGTTGTACTCAAAAAGACAGCGAGGCGTGAGGTTGGAGGCTTACACCTTGCTTTTTTGGTTTTCCTATCAAAGAGGTCAGCTTTGACTATGAATAGACAGCATAGAGGATATAGACAGCATAGAGGGTATTAGTTTACAGGACTGATGCCCTCAGTGTATATTTCAAGTTAGCGTTATCAACCTAGCAGTTACCAAATTACCAAACATTGAACAATTAACGGTGTACTGTTAAAATGAGGTAAGCAGGGTTCCGGATTGGTTTAACTCCTCCTACCCCTCCTGCTTCTTTATGATAGTTACTACTTAGAATCGAGCTTGTTTATAGGTGGTAGTAAATTTATTTTTTAAGTGTATTGATACAGTGAGATTACAATAGGAGGCAAGCAATGAAAATCAGACTTAACAGACTTATCCTAACAACAGGAGCTTTGTTGTGTTTAACAGCAGCACCCATAGCTCAGACAAATCCTCTGGGTTCTATGGAGGTTCAAGCAGCAGAACTTCCTTACTCTATTTATTGGGAGACACAGGCAGATGGTAGTTGGAAATACAAGCTTAATACAGGAGGTTATGCTTCTGGGTGGATTCAAGATGAAGTAGATAAAAACTGGTATTACATGGATGAATCCGCTACTATGCAGTCTGGAGTTTACAAGTCTAATGGTAAGTATTATCTCTTATCAGAGTTACACGATGGGCATTATGGTCATATGGTTAAAAATGGAGAGGTTTATCAAGGCATAACCATATCAGCCAGCACCAATGCAGATGATGAAGGAGCCTTATCCGATTCCACCTTATCAGCATTAAGAAATGCTGGAGTCAATGTAGATAATGTTCCTGACATATCCGGTAGTCAGCACGTATCCGATGGTCAGGTAGCACCCCCTTCACCAGCTCCTCAGCCCACACCAGCTCCACAGGATCAGAGTCAGGGAGATCAATCTTGGATTGAGCATGAGAAAGAATTTATGGACAAATGGTTTGGCGGATCTACCGGTCCTTTAGATAAAGGCGGAACAGGCGATAAGATTCATCTTTATAACTAAGCTTTTCACTTAATCATTTAGGTACAATAACTCAGCAATGAGAACTTAAAACAATCTCATTGCTGGGTTGCGTAGATTTATTAAGCTAGCTCTATAATTTATGGTCAAAAGAAAGGATGTAAACATATGAACAAATTTTCAAAAATCGTAATAGCATTAAACATTTTATTTGGCTTAGCTTTTATTTCAACTGTGCTGTATGCAAAGAGCATTAGTTTATTCTTCGTAGCTGGTATAGGTTTACTTGTATCATCAACCATGTTTGTATGCTGTGTGACATATGATTACATCAAGAACTACAGAAGAAGCAATCCTAAGATAGCAGAGCAGACCCCTCATAAGGGTGCTTACTTATATATCTACATATAACAATTTGGAGACAATAAATTATGAAGAACAAGTTTAAAAGAATCATTATTACGACAGGGGCATTATTGATGATGACAATGGCTCCTATCACTCAGAGCAACCCATTAGGGCAGTACTTAAACGAGATGACAACTATTACAGCACAGGCAGCAGAGCAAGCTCCTACATTCAGTGAGTATTGGTATCAGTCAGAAGATGGGGCTTGGCATATCAAAGATGGAAATGGCAATACAATTAAAAATGGCTGGGTATGTGATGATGCAGTAGCTTCTAATGGTCAGAACATCTGGTATTTAATAGATGCAAATGGAAATATGGTATCGCATGGATTAGTAAAAGACCAGACAGGAAATATTTATAGCTTAGAGACCAATCATAATGGCTATTATGGAATGTTAAGGCATACAAGTGGGAACTATGATGGAGTTTATCTTGACATAGAGCAGAGTCACGATGGTGCATTTGGAAAAATCAAGAACGCAGATGGAATCAATGCCTTACAGTCAAAATATGGTTTAGTGGTAGTAGATATTAACAATAGCAACTGTTATTATACGAGTACATTTAAAGGTGGAGCGTCTAGTGGAGGACCCGGACAGAGCACCGGAGCAAATACTGGTGGATCTGGGCAGAGTGTAGCTCCAAGTGGAGAGGCTCAGAACAATGGTAATACTCAGCAGCCTTCCGGTGATCCTTGGGATAAGAACGGTGATGGGATTCCTGACTTTGCTTCTAATACTGAAACGTATGGTGTCGACGAGAAAGTAGCTGCAGAGATAGCAGCTGGTATGCGTGGTGGGGATTATCATTAAGCATTTAAGAGGCTGAAGTACTTACGACAGTATACATTAGTACGGAAGTTTTGAATGACATGAGCGATAGGGATTGATAATGAAAGCTGCATAGAGCTCATGTCATTCAAAACGACATTTATATCAAGTATACAATAGAATAAAGAAAATAAACATAAGGATGTCTAGTTTGTAACTAGGCGTCCTTAACTGCATTTTAAGGACATTTTTTAAGTCAACTACTTTAAATACAGCTTGTTTATATTGTGGTGTATATTATATAAAGAGGTGCAGAATATTTTGAAGAAGAATAGCAATATAATTGGAATTAAAGCACGAAGTATGCCCGGTATACTTGGAGCAAATAAGTATTATAAAAGTGATTGGAGATTAGTAGCTTATTTAATACCTCGTCAAGCATTAGAGGATACCAGAACAAAGTTTACAGAGCCAGAGCTATTACATAATAGCATATATTTCCTTGTTGACAATCAAGACGGAGATAGTTTACATGGATTCAGGGGGAGACAGGTCTGCTTTCCTCTGGCTCTGAAAGTTCACAGAAAATCTATGGTATTTTCATAATGGGTGCGTTATAATCAAAGAAAAGGAAGGTGGATACAGATGGCAGAGTATAGTTATGCGGAAGCTTATACAAGATACATTATTTATATATCAGATAAATATAAGAAAAGTGAAAAGAGTGTAGTGGATACTTTCCGTCAGGATGGTACAGAACAGAGATTTAAGGATTTATACATGGAAAAACCGGATTTAACAAATGAACAGTATGATAAACAGCTGGGGGAAAATTAAATGTCATTAGTGGATTTACGGACAAGAAAAACCCCTAGGGGAACTGTAGTTTTGTATCATGGCTCATCCTGTATGGACATAGAGAAATTTGATATACAGTATTCCAGAGATTATTTAGACTTTGGGGTAGGTATGTACTTTACGACTAATAGAGAGCAGGCGATGCTATGGTCAATTACGAAAAGTAGATTTGGGGCAGTGTATGAGGTGGAAATTGACTTGGATCAGGTTGATTTAAAGCAGTTTTTAAGGTACGACAACGAGTTTATCAATACATTCTGTTTATGTAGAGCTGGATTTGAGTCGGATGCAAATGCAATTAAAGGATACAATGCTATATATGGCTATATGATTGATAATGACAGAGCTGCTATTGTTAAGAGTACCAATGACTATGTAATTGGGAAAGCAACTGAAGCAGAGGTTAGAAATAGCATTCGAGTATTTGAATCAAAGGATCAGCTGTGTATAAAAGAACAGTGGATTTTGGATCAGATGCAGATCAAATGGAAAGGAATCACAGAAAAAGTAGATGGCTTTCCAAGAGGAGACAGGAGGTCTGTAAAATGGAAAAAATAGATTCTTTAAAAGATGTAATAGGAGCAAAGGTAGCAATCATGGTAGAGATTATGACGCATATTTTAGGTTGTTCCTATTCAGATGCCTACTACATTATTGTAGGTTCAGACACATACCATCTTATGCAAGAGCAAGTTTATAAGACGCTGCATGACAGTCCTCAGGCAAACTTGTCTGATATAGGCGAGGAGTTAAGGAAAGCGGGAAATAAACTGGGACAGATGATAACGGATACCAATATTAAGCGTGCAATGCTTCAAATGCGAGAAGAGAACATTCGGAAAAATGATTAGCGTAAGAGAATTAAAGGGAATAGATGTGCATTTAAAGGAAATAGACAGGTTGATTCAGTTGTCCCCTACGAGGACGGTTGACCGTTCTCAGATTAGAAACCCAAAAGAGATTGAAAGGCATGAGCAAATGAAGCAGTATGCTTTGCGGTTGGGGATTAACCTTTATATGACGGATGATACAGAATCTGGTTATGACAAAGATAAAGAAGAAGCATTTCTCTATATTATGAGGGGACAGAAAGTTCCAGAAGAGCTCGAAAGAAAGCTGATTCAGAGAGAACGGGACAGGATAGCCAGAGAGAAGCAGAAGCAAAAAGAAAATGAAGCATAAGAAGTCAGGTGGTGCTTTATGGAGACAATAAGCAAAGAAAGCATACTGAACAAACTTTCAGAGATAAGCAGAAATACAGGGTTGATATTAGGTTTAGCTGGTTCTTATGCCAGAGGAACAAATGATAAGGATAGTGACATAGATATTGTGGTGGATACAAAGGGGCTTGATATTCCTACAATAGAAAAATTGAAAAATGCTTTTGTTCCGATGAAAGCAGATGTGCTGATTACAGATTTGCTTAAACAAGAAGATACGGCATTGGATGACCTGTTGATCAGCATAGGAGTGGGAAAAAATCTGGATAGTGTTTATAAGAGCATTATGAGAGAGGTGATCTGGGTTGGCGAAAAGTCTTAGCGATAAAAGCGGTTAAGGCTTTAATCAAGAGTTGTACCGAAAGGAAGTCAGGTGGGACATAAAGTCTCGCCTGTCTTTTGGTTTATGGGGATGCAGCGTTTCGGTGTGCTGGTGGCAGCTTCTAAGAAATCGAGTTGGAGCGTGGAAAATGAAAATGCAGCCAGCATATGAGTGGGTTTATGGGTGCGTATGAGAACCGGACAGGCAGTAAATAGAATCAGAGCAGTTGTTGGAAAATATAAGAAGGAGACAAATAAAATCCCGAACTAAAAAACAAGTCGGATTCTGCTTGGAAATCGGAGTATGGCGTGGAAATTTCTAAAAGGTTGGCAGTACCGGAAAATTTAGGGTGCGTTGCGCTTCCGGCTTGTCAAAATAAAAGAGAGAGAAAAAAACGGATAGGTATGTGGTGGGAGATGGGTTGAGAGACGGGACGAAGTTTGAAAAAGTAGCGATTCTGATGGTATGGGGTTCGAGGTGCGAAAGTTGGTTTTATAGAGGGAAAAATGAGTAGTAAGTCAGGCGGTCTCCAGATCTGCGACAGTTGTAGCAGTTTGAGAGAAAACGCCAGCAAGTCGGTAAAAGGAAGAAACATTGCTGCAATCCGCTGGAACTGATTTTCCGGCTTCTTTTTATAAATGGGTATATTTTATTTCATTTATGAAAAGGAGTTGATACATATGATTTATGGATATGCTCGTATTTCATCGCCGAGGCAGAACATTGAGAGACAGATCCGGAATATTAAGGGTGCATACCCAGAGGCGGTTGTGATACAGGAAGTGTTTACTGGTACAAACTATAAAGACCGGAAGCGTCTGAAGGGAATTGTCCGGCGTGTGAAGGATGACGATACGATTGTGTTTGACAGTGTTTCCCGAATGAGCAGAAATGCGAAGGAAGGCTTTGAACTGTATGAAGAGCTGTTTAATCGTGGGATTCATCTGGTATTCTTAAAAGAGCCGCATATCAATACAGATGTTTATCGTAGAAATATGAATCCTGACATTCAAATGACCGGAGAGAAAGCAGATATTCTTCTGGAGGCTGTGAAACGGTATCTGCTGGAAGTAGCGAAGGATCAGATCCGGATTGCGTTTGAGCAGTCAGAAAAAGAGGTTATGGATTTACGGCAAAGAACGAAAGAGGGAATCGAAACGGCAAGACTGAATGGAAAACAGATTGGACAGGTCAAGGGGGCGAAGCTTGAGACGAAGAAGAGCGTAGAAGCCAAAGAGCTGATAAAAAAGCATTCCCGCAGCTTTGACGGCAATCTGAATGATAAAGAGTGCATGAAATTAGCCGGAGTCAGTCGGAATACCTTTTATAAATATAAGAGGGAGCTGTTGGAGAAAGAGAACATTTGTGAAAAGGAACGCATGGAGTAAAGATAGAGCCGTTTATCTGGACGGATGAAATCAAAACGGGTCAGGCTTGGAAGAGAATCAAGGTCTGGCTTGTTTTGATTTTTGAGGAACCGTCAAGGACTAAAAAATCTTATAGAAATATAAAAAATCTTACAAATTATTTGAATAAGGTGTTATGGGGATTTTTTTTGAGAAAATCGGGCGAAAACGAGGGATTTTCCGGGGCTAAAAAGCCTTTGTATGAAAAAGGTTTGAAAAATTTCTTATTTCAAGGGGAGTGAAGTAAGAAAATACGGAAAAAACGCTGTGTCCGGCATGGTTCTGATTGGTGTATAGGCGTGGTGGAAAAATATCGGGATAGCATTGGTTCTGTGTTGGCTTTTGAATCCAATGACGCAAAGAGTAAATTGTGGAAGCGTTGAAGATTTGTGATGGTATGAATGTTCCATAGATAGCTTGTGTTGGATTGAATAATGGAGAAAAGCGGCTTAGCAGTCCGGTTTCTGTTGGGTGTCCTTGCTCCATCATCTGCCTGTAAATTTTGTGGACAATAGCTTTCAAAATGGAGTGGAGCATGATTGTGAAATGCAATAATGAAAATGCGGATAGAAAATAAGAAATCCGGTTGACAGGCGGCAATATAAGAACGGCGTACCGGAGCGGTTTGGAGTTTATCCGGCTGACATTCATAAGGATTAGAACCGAGTGCAGAGTGGGTGTATGCATTGGAACTGGAAAAAACGGAATATCAGAAATAATAGAAGAAATGTCAGAGACAGGTTATGTCAAGAAAACGGCATTCCCTGACGGAACGGGTATCTATGGGAGGACAGGCTTTGTTTTCCTGTTTAGCCGGAAATGGAATCAAAATGACATGGCAGCCAGAGGTTCAGAAGATAACGAGAAAAAAGTCAGAAAAAATGGCGGCAGATTGGTATGAGAGGATGGACATTGGAAGATGTCCGAGTCCAGCATCTGGACTTCTCGTTGTAAGCCTGAAAACCAGCTTTTGATTGTGGAGTGGGTGTTTTTATTTATAAATTTTTGAGAAAGGACGGTTATGGCTATGGCGATTGATACAAAAGTAACCGAGGAAGAGATCCGTAAAGTGTATGCAGAGGTCGTGAGGGGAAATGTTTTGAGCATTGTCCATCGTCCCAGTAACCGAGTGGTGCTTCAGGTTGTGATTTATCCGCAGGGGGATATGGCAATCACGCATAGATTCTACATGGATCTTGCAAAGCGTCTGTTGAAGTACTGCAAAGAGGTGTATGTGGATCTGTATCCGAATAACAGGAGGTAGGAGAGCGTAAGAAAAAGGCTGGACAGGGTCAATCCTGTGTCCAGCTTTTTTCATGCTGTTTGGTATGGTTGATAGAAAACAGTTAGAGAAAAAAATGTGAAAAATGGTAGACAGGCAAAGCCAGACCATAAGCATTTTTGAGGGTGCTGATAGAAAATCCGATTGAGATAAAAACGTAAGAAAAACAGGAGGCAGGCAGAATCAATCATAAGCATTTGGAACTGCTGATAGAAAATCCGATTGAGATAAAAAAGTGAGAAAAACAGGAGACAGGCAGATTCCGATCATAGGCATAGAGAGATAGAAAAATTAACAAGTGTATGTTAAAATTGAACTATCGAGTAGCCGGAGGTGGTTGTATGACAATCTATGAACTGAATGATAAGCTGGAGTTAAGCAACGGGAGAGCACGAAAAGAGGTATCGAAAAATGAAGTGATCATCGTCAATATGATGATGCTTGGGTTGATTTGTAAATACATTCAGAAGGAGAACTATAGTAAGCTGGCAAGAGATCTTCAAATGAGTGAGAAACGCTTACAGAGCCTTAGGAATGGCGTGGATACCAGTGGAAGCAGTACCGTTCTGGATAAGGAGACATTTAACCGGATTGGAAAAAAGTTTCGTATTGCAGTCTCAGACCTGCAGAACGGAAATGAGATATGGTGCAGGGACGGATCAGAGAAGCTTATGATTCAGTACCGGAGGCTGCTATGCTTATATCAGTTGTCTAAATCGACTTGGATATCAGAAGATTATCTGTCCGGTTTATTCGTTGGGAAGGAGTACGATCTTCTGTTAAAAGGAAGTAAGTCCATTCAGGCGAGAAAACGGGCAAATAAAAGAAAAGCGGATGCAGATGAAGCAGAACGGGCGTTCCTTAAGAAGCTGAAAGAAATCGAGGGAACTCTGATAGAGCAGCTGCGAGAGGACTATGAGCATACCGCTGGAGTGGACAGAGAGGGAGAACGGGAATACAATCGGGTTCTGAACTACTTCAAGTTTGGGGACGGAAAAAGTTCGATGCAGCAATGGGTACGGGAAGAGACCGTGAGAATGAGCAAATGGGATTATGAGGCATTGAAGGAAGTAGACGGGGAACCTTTGAGAAACTACCTGACAGAGTTAAGGAGACAGCAAACATTTGTTCAGGCGTTGTTGCTCTTGCCGGATAAGAGAAAAAAATAGAAAAATTTGAAAAAAAATATGTGAAAAAAGGCGTTAGGCAAGGTTTACCTAACGTCTTTTTTTCATGGTGCTTTCCAATAAAAAGCAAAGATTACTAATAGATTACCGATATGTATACTGATTGAGCGTGAACTATTGGTAGAAAAGTGCTTAATATTCAAGAAAAGCTACCAATATGTTAGTATATACTTGTAAGCGAGAGGGACACAAAACAGTCCCTAGAGCTTAGAAATCGCCCCCATAACCTAGAAGAAGTGCGCCTGTTTGGCGATTGCAGAGTACTTATTTTGGGGAGTGGTGTGTTCAAGTGGGAAAAAACTGTGTAAAAGTGGCTTGTTTATGCAGAATAACATAGAAATATCATAAATAGACAGAATATTCAAACAGAAATGGAGGGGATAGCAGCAAAAAACTGCACCTTGACAACTGAATATGGATGATTAGACGCTAAATGCTTTTGCGCTTTAATATAGAAAAGAACTAATGGAGGGATTACGGGATGAAACAGACAGAGGCAGTTGATTTTAACAATACAGAAAATCAGAATACATCAAAGGAGAAAATGGACATGAGTGACAAGATGATTACATTAGATAGAAAAGATAAGAACCTTATTTATGAGAATACAGAAATGAGAGTGTTTATGTATGGCATTCGGCATCAGGTAAACGGACGCAAAAAAATTTGGTTTGCCGTTCAGGATGTGAAAAGCGGACGAATGTATACGGGCATTTCTTCTAGTATGAAGGAGATCATTTGCAAAGGAAGCGTGTTTGATGAGTTCTACGACTACGGATTTGACAGGGAATGCGTGGCGTGTATCAAGGAGAACGCAGTGGAACGGATGGTTACTATGGAATATGAGGAGACTCAGGAGACGGAGTTAAGCATCGAGGAGATAAAAGACCGTCTGATTGAGTTGGCAGAACATAATAAAGAGCATAAGAGCTGGAAGATTTCGTGTGGCGAAAAAATATACTATAACATACCGACTGGAAAGTTTAAGGAATTGTGCAAGCAGGAGTTTGACTTCTTGAGTTATCGGCAAATCGTGCAGGAGTTTAAGATGCGTGGATATTTAAAATGCAATAGTGGACGGAATGATTATAAGAATGAGTCGAACGGAGTCAGAGGAATCTGTTTACTGGCTGGAGAGTTTTCCTATGGGGAGCAGAAATCCGCAGAGGACAGCACTGGTACAGAGGGGGAGGCAGCATAAGATGAAGATTAGCTTAGTACCGTGGACAGGTGGAAAATTTCGTGTGGTGGATACGCTGTATCATTTATTCCCAAAGCA
>OHMN01000389.1_pt1 | contig 42087 bp, 45 predicted proteins | sample 1569361 | NCBI WGS metagenome assembly OHMN01 (sample SAMEA3541508, study PRJEB24748) | human gut metagenome | biome: human gut; feature: human-associated habitat; material: faeces | place: China | collected 2012
GGATTTCCGGCATGATACATCTGATTGTTTCCCACATAGATTCCTACATGGGTAACATAGTCGCTGGTATTGTAAGTGGAATGGAAAAAGACCAAATCGCCAGCCTGTGCCTGTGACAATGGGATATGCTTTGTTGTGTCATACTGTGCCTGTGCGGTTCGTGGCAAACTAATTCCGGCTTTTCCGTAACACCACTGGGTAAGACCAGAACAGTCAAAAGAGGTGTTCGGATTACTGCCACCATAGACATATTTCCAGCCTTGATATTTCAATGCTTCATTCATAACCGCCTGTACGGTTGCGTTGCTGAACTGCTTTACAGTCAGATATTGGTTGACCAGCTCCACATAAAACATATTCCCGTAGTTATAACGCCAGCCACCATTTTTACTGACTGCTATCGGGTTCGTATAGGTCACTTTTATACCGCCGGATTTATTCTTTGCGAAATTATCTGCAAGGTTGAAGCTGTGCTTTTTCCCGTTCTTCGCCACATAGTCTGCATAGCCACCACCATAGTTATAAGACTGAATGACCACGTTAATGTCATTCATGCCTTTTGCTTTACAGGAAGAAAGCAGGGACGCAAAATATTTACACCCCTGCTTAATGGATTCTTCTGTACTTAATGAGTTTGGCGGTAGTCCAAGACTTTCGCTGGACTGCATGACATCGGTAGCCGTACCGCCACTTTCCACCTGTATGATGGCAAGCAGGACGTTCACATACTCCGAGATACCGTTTTCTCTGGCGTATTTTTCTACCATCGGCTGATGTTTGAGGACATCGGCTGACAGGTTCATTCCAGAATAGACAGGCGAATAGCTGTTTGAACTGTCGTCATCTTCGCCGGAAATCAGTATCCCGAAAAAGAGGACGATGGAGAAAAGGACTGGAAATATCGTACCTATGATAAAGATACGCTTTAATCTCATTTCTTCCGTCCTTTCTCTGGTTGCTTCGTAACAGTCTTACGATTCTGTTTTTGGTTGACCTGTTTCTGTACAGTGGTTTTCTTTCGATTACTTCTGGATTCCTCTATGTTTGTCTGGTTTGTTCTGGCAACCGATTTGACCTGTTGTTCCTGTCTGATGTTGGTTCGGATAGTTTCTTTTCCAGCCTTGACTTCTGCATTTTTTATCACAGGAGAAGTAGCAGGACGTTTCATATCCGGCTTCGTAACTGTATCGGTCGGTGCAGGTTTTGGAACAGGTGTGGCAACAGGGCGTTCATGGCTTCTGGTAGCTCCGGCTGTCGCTGATCCATTCGCATGAACTGTCTGCCTTGCTTCCTGTGCTTTCTGTAATTCCTGCTTTTTCTGTGAGATATTTTCCCTGTGCAGGTTGCGTTTCTGTGTACGCTGTTCCTGTCGGTTTTCCCGTTCTTCCACAACGCAAAAGACAAATGGAGCAAATGCCTCAAGGAAGTATTCACGAAAGACTGGCCTGGTGTGCTCGAAAGAGTGAGATGGAGAATCAACAGCGTAAGAAAAATAAAACAAAAAACAGAGGAATGGAGAGATAAGACAATGAAAAAGCACATTTATGATGAAAGTAATGGATTAAGCTATACACTGCATGGAGATTATTACCTGCCGGATCTGGCAGTGAATGAGGAAGAACCGACCTATGGTAAATATGGAATGCTGCGGAAACAGTTCTTGAAAGAGAGGGTATATATGTGAGTCGAAAGGCTGCTCTTTACAAAGATGAAAATAAAAATTGCTGAAAAGGTATGAGTTTTGTAGTGTAAAACTCTTTTGACATTGTGTTTTCCGTTAAGTAAAATATCTTTGATAGACAGATAATGAAAAAATGATTATTCTTGGCTCAGATCAAGAGAACAAATTACTTGCGAAGGGAGGAAATTATATGGAGCTGAGTATACAGATAAAAAAATACCGAACAGAGCTTCATCTATCACAGGAGGAATTGGCAGAAAAGGTATATGTAACAAGACAGACAATTTCTAATTGGGAAAACGAAAAGAGTTATCCTGATATTCATAGCTTGTTACTTCTTAGTTCATTGTTTAATGTATCTCTCGATCAATTAATTAAAGGAGATATAGAGAAAATGAAAGAAATTATTAGCGAGCAAGAAATTAAAAAGTTTAATTATTATGGTTCCATCTATACAGTTCATTTGGCCGTGTTGATTATATCGGCAGTACCTTTGTTTATGTGGCTCGGAAGGTATGCGTATATTCCGTTTGGGATTTTATTTATTATTACAATGTACTGGGCGTTAAAGGTTGAAAAACTAAAAAAGAAAAATGATATACAAACCTATAAGGAAATTGTTGCATTTACGGAGGGAAAAAAATTGGATGAACTTCATAAGGCAGTTGAAGTGGGAAAACGTCCTTATCAAAATATATTAAAGGTTATTATCAGTGCGGGTGTTACAGCGATGATTTGCTTCTTAATTGGAGTACTGATGCACGTATTCTTGAATTAATTAAATTTAAGGATATTTTGATTTGTAGAACTATAAAATAGAGCATTTTTCTCGCGGATTTTAACCGGTAGTTAAGAAATCGAAGCCATAATTAAACGAAGGCTCAATTGTAAACACATATTAGAAATACTATAATGAGAATATAAACAGGAGGTAGGAACAATGCAAATTGGTGAGAAGATAAAAAACTATCGGAAAACTGCGGGATTAACACAAGAACAGGTGGCGGATTATTTGGACGTTTCTACTCCTGCGGTAAATAAATGGGAAAAAGGAAACACATATCCAGATATATCATTACTTCCGGCAATTGCTCGATTATTAAAAATTGATATGAATGAACTATTTTCATTTCGTGAAGAATTGACAGAAAAAGAGATTGGACAATTTGTGAATGAGCTTTCGGAAGTTTCATTGGATAGCTTTATAAAAGCTTTTGAGATGGGAAAAAATAAAATAAAGGAATATCCTCATTGTGATTCGTTGATTTATTCAATTGCTACTGTTTTAAATGCGGCGTTAACTTTATCCGATGTCGATGATGAGAAAAAGTTGGAATGCAATAATGTGATTGTTGAATGGCTGGAACGAACTGCTGAAAGTCCGAATGAAAAGGTAAGGATTTCCAGTATTTTTATGCTTGCAGCGAAATATATACAAATGGAAAAATATAAAGAAGCAAATATTTTTTTGGATAAAATTCCAGATACTGTGATAGATGCCACAATTATGAAGACGAATGTACTAGCACACCAGGAAGGGACAGATATTGCAGCGTTCTTTTTAGAGGGAAAACTGATGCAGACAGTTACGAATATACAAAACTATCTGTATAAGTTGATAGAAATGGAAGAAGAAACCGGAAATCATTGTAAAGCAGAGGAGATTGCCGAAATCACAGAACATATGGTATCGTTATTTGGTCTGTGGGATTACGGTAAAGTAGTACCATATCTATTGATTGCCGTGTATCGAAAGGATGTAGAAAAATGTATTCAGTTGATAAAAGAAGTGCTGATGGAGTCACAGAAGCCATGGAAGATGGTGGAATCACCTTTATATTACAGATATGTGGATACAGTACAGGGAAAGTCTTTTTCAGGCGTTGGAAATAATTTTGTTCGTGCATTAGCTACAGAAATTGAAAATAAAGAAGAGTATGAATTTTTGAAAGGAAATAAAGAATTGGAGGCGATTTTTTCTCAATATTTGAAATAGATTGCGATAAAAATATATAGAAATGATAAAATAAAAGCTGTAAAAATCTACGTTGAATTTTACAGCTTTTTGTGTATAATAGAAGTAGCAGAAACAATTTAAAATCAAAGGAAGGAGCTGAAAGAATATGGCAAATATTTTACCAGTATCTGATTTGAGAAATTATAATGAAGTCCTGAAAAACTGTCATAAAGGAGAACCAGTATATCTGACTAAGAATGGCAGAGTACGTTTTGTTGTCATGGATATTGAAGATTATGAGCGTGACCGGGCAGAGAAAAAGCTTCTGATGAAGCTGCAGGAAGCTGAAGAAGCAGTGAAAGACGGAGAAGGCTGGCTGGATCTGGATGAATTAAAAGCACTTGTGGGGGAATAAGATGTTAAAACTGCGGATCAATCCGATTGTTGCAAAGGATTTGAAGAACATCCGGGATTACATTGCTGAGGATAATGAAGAATATGCAGCAAAGACCATAAAGGAAATTTACGGTAAATTTGAAAACCTTCAGATGTTTCCTGAAATGGGGGCGGATCTCTCCAAACGGGTCAGCTTTCGGACAGATTATAAATATGCGATATGGGAAGATTATGTGATTATCTACAAGGTCGGTAACGAATATGTAGAGATTTATCGTGTAGTTAACCGATATCAGGATATCACGAGAATCTTTGATTGATAACAGAGATGTGATAACAAATTGATAACACCGTTCAGTACAGCCTATGGATTTAGGACAGTGGAACACATATAAAACCAAATAGAACCATAATACCAATACTAAAAAGTATAGTAACAAAATTTTATTTGCGAGTTTGAGTAGCGGACTAAATTGCGGAAAAGCCCATAAATAAAGGCTTTGCGGGTAGTCGAAAAGACCAAATGGAGTTTAAAAAATATTTTTTTCTCTTGTTTATATTCCAGATTCACCTGCAAATTTCGTGAAATCGGTTATTCTCATAAAATAAAATTAGAGTAAATATGAAGAACTGTTTGTTTTGAGTGAAGTGATTTTCGTCAAGGCAAACTGTTTTTTGTTGCCTGCATTTAGAAAAAAGATACCAAAAGGTTCTTTATTTTCGATGAGTTAAACTCCATAACACAGTAACCACACTGATGGAGAATTAAAAAACAAGAAAATTTGATAAATTTCGGAAAATGATGTCCGATTTAGTATCTGCCAGCACAGAGTATATGAAGAGATATAATGTAACATACAACGATTATCAAGTAGTTATAAAAAGGTGACTAAGTAATAGATTTATGCCTACTTTTTTCTGAAAAGTTATAAATTAAGCTGAATGCGGAAATAGCGAAGACAGTTCTCGAAGATGTCGGAGCGTTAATTACCAGAGCGGAGAATGGACAGCAGGCACTGGAACTATTTAAAGAGAAACCGGCAGGAACATTTGATGTAATTTTGATGGATCTGATGATGCCTGTTATGGATGGATATACAGCTACGAGAAAAATCAGGGAATTAGAACGTTCAGATGCAAAAACAGTACCGATTATAGCTATGACAGCAAATGCATTCCAGGAAGATGCTGAAAAGTGCATTGCCGTGGGTATGAACGCTCATTTGGCGAAACCTTTGGATATTGAAAAGATGAAAAAGACTATTAAAAGTATTTGTTCCTAATATAGGCGGAAATTAAGGAAATATTGAAATCCTTGTACAGAGAAAAAGATAGATTAAATAGTTATGAAAATCAAATACCAATCGACTATGCATGCGGATGGGCATTATCCTCCGATGATATGTCGTGTACAATGCAGATGTTATTGGATGATGCAGATACTTATATGTATAAAAATAAACAGTTATGCAAGAAATATAAAGGAAACAGAAAATATGAATAAAAGACAAAAAATACTGATTGTCGATGATGCAAAGTTCAACAGGGATATATTGAAAGAATTTCTTGGAGAAACCTATGATTATCTGGAAGCTGAAAATGGAAATCAGGCAATCCAGATGATAGGAGAAAATATTGGAATTGATCTGATGCTTTTAGATATCAATATGCCACAGATGGATGGATTTGAAGTCCTGAAATGGATGAAACTAAGCCAATGCATTGAAGAAACTCCTGTAATTATGATATCTTCGGAAGAATCTGTTGAGACTATGCGTAAAGCATATGAGATGGGAATCACAGATTATATTACACGGCCATTTGACTCTGTTATCGTAAAAAAGAGAGTTCAAAATACTTTGGGGCTATATGCAAATCAAAAGCGCCTGATTAATGTGGTTGTTGATCAGGTTTATGAAAAAGAAGAAAATAATAATATTATGATCAGGATTCTGAGCAATGTATTAGGATCACGCAACAGTGAGAGCAGCGAACATATTTTACATATCCGGACTGCGACGGAAATGATGCTGAGGCAACTGGTAAAAACAACGAATGCATATCATCTGACGGAGACTGATATTGCTATAATTACAACTGCATCTTCGCTTCATGATATTGGTAAAATACGCATTCCGGAAGAAATACTGAATAAACCCGGAAGACTGGCCGATGAAGAATTTAAAATTATGAAAACTCATAGTGAGATTGGAGCCTCCATGATCCGGGACATGCATTTTTTGCAAAATCATCCACTGGTGCATACCGCATGGGAAATCTGCAGATGGCATCATGAAAGATGGGATGGAAATGGGTATCCGGATGGCCTGAAAGGAGAAGAAATACCAATCTCTGCACAGGTGGTGTCTATTGTGGATGTTTATGATGCTCTTACCAGTGAAAGATGTTATAAGAAAGCATTTGATCATGATACGGCAATCAAGATGATCCTGGACGGGAAATGCGGACAGTTTAATCCGATCCTTCTCAAGTGTTTGGAAGAATTGAGCCTTCAGTTTTCAAAAATGCTCAGCAAAGAGATGGATAGTAATAAATATTATTATGAGGCGCAGAGACTTTCGAATGAAATACTTAGTGAAAAATCTTTGCCGAACAAAAACTATTCGCAGAATGTCGTTAAAATTATGCAGGAAAAGATAGATTTTTTCAGATCGCACAGTGGCAAAAATTCTATCGAGTATAATGCAATTTCAGGGCAGCTAATCATAATAAACGAGGAGCAGCAGATACTTTGTCAGAGAGATGATCCTAAATTTGATATATTCAATGTGTTCGAAGTGAGCATGGAAGACATTCAACACATTAGATTTTTGTTAAATCAGACATCTGTACAAAATAATGAAATCACATTGCAGATAAAAGCGAAGGTGAAGAACGACAGTCAGATGTATCATCTGAAACTGCATACGTTGTGGTCGCCTTTAAAGAAAGATGGATATATAGGAATTGTTGGATATTTTGACACTGTAAAATAGAAAAATGCAAAGCAGTGGAGGGAATGCGGCATTAAGTAAAAATGGGAGAAACGTTGAAATTACAGCGTTTCTCTTATTTTTGTTTCAAAAAGCTTGAACACCTTTGAACACTTTATGATGAAATACCAAGATTCTGATTTCTATTAAATTTTCTCGAAAAATATTGACCTTCAAGTTACTTGATCGTTTACATTATAAGCAAGAAAAAGAAGTTTCTCGCAATGAAAGCGAGGCAAGTGTAAAGATTAAGTAGAAGAAAGGCGGGCGTAAGAGTATGAAAGAGAAAATGAGAAAAGTAAGATATCCAATGTTGATTGTGTGGGGAATATTTATGGGAGCTGCAGGAACAGCAGGAGTAAAATCATCGTGGCATGTAATACCTGGCTGGTTGATAGGTGTTATTGTCATACTGGGAATCATGGTGATGTTAACCTGGATGATTTCAGGGAAAAATGATAAGTCAATAACAACACCTGAGAAGGAAACGGAAAAATTAACATCAAAGTACAATTCAGAAATTTCCGTTATTTCAAAAGCAGTAGAAGAGCCTGTGGAGTTGGAATTTTGGGGAAAACGAAATGGTATTGATCAATTTAGAGTAAAAAGTATCGCTGGGCGGAATGTTGTGAGTGATCATGTTCTGTTGATTAGTTTTGATGGTTCAGAAGCCAGGGATGTGGCATTAGATGCAGTTGTAACAGGGAAAGAACATTCGGAGTATTTTGGAAAGATTGAAATGCTTTATTGTAAGAGACAGCAGGGACATTATGGGACGGAGAAACTTAAAACGGAAAAAATTGATAAAGTGATACTGAGTAAGGAACAATGGGAAAACGAAACAGGAAAAATAAAATTATTGGAATTATGGAATTGTATTCCATTTGAAAAATAGTATGAAATGCAGGAATATAGAAGGCAGTTATGAATAGCTGCCTTCTTACTATGTAAAGAAGCACTGGTTTGCGTTTTTACAGAAAATCCTGACAAGATACCAGAAGATCAATCTTCTTCCACTGTGTCTCTTCATCAATACAGTTGCCCTCTTCAACGGAAGCAAAGCCACATTGCGGAGAAAGTGCGATCTGCTCTCCGACTACGGAGCGGGCTTCGGCATAACGTTTTTTAAGAAAATCATGATCTTCCAGAAGCGGGTTCTTGGTAGAGATTAATCCTGCGACAAAGATAGCATCCTTATCTTTCAGGACAGACCATGGAGCAAAGGAACCGGAACGGGCATCGTCGTATTCTACGAAGAATGCGTCATACGGAATTTCAGCGATTACCGGGGCAACGGAATCGTAAAATCCATGGAACAGTGGATTTCCCTTGAAGTTTCCTTTACAGAAATGTGTTGCAATAAAGAAATCTTCCGGTTTGTGTTCCAGAGCTTTTGTTGATACAAGCTGGAACCAGTTCAGAATCTGTCCTTTTGTATATCCAAGAGCAGTTATCTTTTTCTGGAAGTTCTCATCGATGAGATAAGTCCATGATGTATCATCAATCTGAAGATAACGGCAGCCATGGTCATAGAAATCTAAAATTGCATCCTGATAAGCTTTTGCAATATCATCGATCAGTGCATGGATCTCTGTTCCGTAATAAGGTGTCTCTTTATTACCAAGCTGAAGGAAGTGATCAATCAGGATCATATTCGGACCGGAAATACATTTTTTAGCCGTAATACCGTCATATTTTTGTGCCAGAGAATGAAGATAGTCCCACGCACGAAGCTCCGGGTGTGCCTTGGTCTTATCATAGAAGAACTTACCGGTAACGGTTCCAAGCTCAATTTCATTACTGGTTCCATTGATTTCTTTTGTGAAATGAATGGTATCGAATCCATCAAATTCTTTGAGCCAGTCTAAATGCCACCACCTGCGGCGGAATTCTCCGTCTGTTACATATTTCAAACCGTGTGCCACTTCCTTTTCTACCAGTGATGCGATTGCAAGATCTTCGGCTTGTGTTAATTCTTCTTTTGAAATCTTACCGTCTTTATAAGCTTTACGTGCTTCTTTAATTTCTGCAGGCCGTAAAAAAGAACCTACGATGTCATAAGTTAATGTGTCTTTTATCATATGAAAACCTCCGATTTTTTGATTATTTGTCTTTGCTTAGTTGATGATTTTATTATGCCAGATGTAATAGTTTTTGCATAATACTTAAAATTGTGGGTTTGGTATAGGTTTAAACTATATCATATGAAAAAGAAGATCAAAATTGCTGTTTGTGGATATTTAAAAATTTTTATTATCTTAAAAAGTGTATAATATAAATATGACATGTGTTACATTAGAGTTGAAATCACAGGAGAAAAAGGAAATCGAATATGAACAGCAGAAAAAAAGTCTTATGGAAGATATTCATTTCAACATTATATTTAAGCGCATTTACATTCGGCGGTGGCTACGTGATCGTGAGTTTGATGAAGAAGAAATTCGTAGATGAGCTTCACTGGATCGAAGAGAAAGAAATGCTGGATCTGGTTGCAATCGCACAGTCTTCACCCGGGGCGATTGCGATAAACGGAGCGATTGTCGTAGGATATAAGCTTGCGGGAATTACCGGTGTACTGATATCGATCATTGGAACAATTATTCCGCCATTTGTTATTATATCGTTACTTTCGGTCTGTTATAATACATTTCGTAGTAATGAACTGGTAAGCCAGATGCTGGAAGGCATGCAGGCGGGAGTCGGAGCGGTGATTGCATCGGTGACGTATGAGATGGGAGCAGGTGTAGTAAAGGAAAAGGACGGAATCTCACTGCTGATCATGGCAGGGGCATTTGTGGCGTCCTGTGTATTTGAGGTAAATGTTGTGTATATCGTGATCATATGTGGATCGCTGGGTGTTTTACGCACATGTATGAACAGGAAAGGAGCAGGCAAATGATATATCTGCAGCTTTTTTTTAGTTTTTTACAGGTTGGGATGTTCAGCTTTGGCGGCGGTTATGCGGCGATGCCTTTGATACAGGGACAGGTTGTGACGGGACATCATTGGCTTAGTATGTCGGAATTTACGGATCTTATTACAATCTCCCAGATGACACCGGGACCGATCGCAGTGAATTCGGCAACCTTTGTCGGAATCAAGATTGCGGGGATACCGGGGGCTTTGGCTGCAACATTTGGATGCATTCTGCCCTCATGTATTATCGTAACTGTCATTGCAAAACTCTATTTAAAATATCGCAGTATGGAGGTACTGCAAGGCGTGCTGGGGTCTTTAAGACCTGCCGTTGTGGCGATGATCGCATCAGCAGGGATCGCAATCATGATCACGGCATTCTGGGGAAGCAGGGATCAGATCGCACTTGCGGGGACGAAGTGGAGTCTGGTAGTGATTTTTGTGGTTTGTATGATATTACTTCGAAAAGTAAAAATGAATCCAATATGGGTGATGGTCCTGGCCGGAGTGATGAAAGTGGGAATGTCACTCATTTGAAATTGAATAAGGGGGAAATTACATAGGGAAAAAACAAAAAATGTGGAAAATGCAGGAGAGGGACAAAAAAGTGGGGAAAAAAACGATTGAAAAAAATGCGATCACGGAAGGCGTTATCTGGAAACAACTGTTGATCTTCTTTTTCCCAATCATGCTTGGAACGTTGATCCAGCAGTTATATACAACGGTGGATACGATCATTGTAGGCCGCTTCGTGGGAAAAGCGGCACTTGCAAGTGTCGGAGGACCGGCAGCCGTATTATCGACGATCGTTGTTACCTTCTTCAATGGTCTGGCGAATGGGGCGGCAGTTATTATCGCACAATATTATGGTGCAAAGGACAGGAAGAGCCTGCACGTGGGGATACATACAGCATATCTGTTCTCTGTTGTGATCAGTCTGATCGTATCACTGACCGGTACAGTATTGACACCCTGGCTGCTTAAGATCATGAATACACCACAGGATATGATGACGGATTCCATAACTTATCTCAGAATTTACTTTATGGGAATTCTGTTTACGCTGGTCTACAATATGGGATCGGCAATCATGAGGGCGGTCGGAGATTCCAGAAGACCGCTTCTCTATCTGCTGATCTGCTGTGTGATGAATATCATACTGGACATTGCCATGGTGGTAGGAATGAAGATGGGAATTGCGGGAGCAGCACTCGCAACGGTTATTTCACAATGTGTCAGTGCAGTTCTGGTTACCTGGTCGCTGACCAGGGCATATGATGCTATGAAATTAAAGTTCCGGGAACTCCGGATGGATGCCAGAGTATTGCGGAAAGAATTGAAAATCGGTGTTCCGGGGGCACTCCAGGCATGTGCCTACGGTGTGACGAATGTAGTGATCCAGGCATCCGTCAACAGTTTTGGTACAGATACCGCTGCAGGATGGGCAGCTTACGGAAAGCTTGATATGATCTTCTGGACAGTATCGAGTGCGCTTGGTGCGGCAGTGACCACATTTGCCGGACAGAACTACGGGGCAGGAAAGATGGACAGGGTATATAAAAGTATCCGGGTAAATGTGGTGATCTCTTATATATTTACGGGAGTGATTATTGTAATCCTTTTTGTATTTTGCGAGCCGTTATATCATATGTTCACGACAGATCCAAAGGTCATCGGGATAGGAGTATATATGTTACGTTTCCTGATTCCGAGTTATCTGTTGAGTGTGCTGCTTGAGAATCTGTCCGGAGGACTGCGTGGTCTGGGAGATGTCCTCTGGCCGACTATATTTACATTCGGAGGTCTGTTCTTTGTAAGGCTTCCGTGGATCATAATCCTTACGAAGATGCATCATAAGGTGGAGATCCTGCTGATCAGTTATCCGATGGCATGGGGGGCAACATTACTTTGTCTGATCCCGTACTATTTCTGGCGGAAGAAAAGAAGAATGAGTACATATGGATCCCATCTTCAAAAATCATAGATTATATGCTAAAATATAGACAGCATGTTTGGAGAAAAGAATAGCAGGAAAGGACTGAAAGAATGATGTGTGCGATGACGGATAAGAAGGACTGTATGACAATGGAGCAGGCAGAACAGAAGATGGAGTGCCTGAGAGAAGTGTTCTCAATTGTACGTCTGGTTGATGGTGAGATGCTGGAGAAGAGAGCAGAACACAGTCCGGATGCAGATGCAATGGAGATGTGTCAGTGCTATTCATTCTGGAATAAGGCAAAGCCGTGTGAGAATTGCATATCTATGAAATCGCTGAGAGAAAAGAAACAGGCAGCAAAGCTGGAATTTCTGGATTCGGATATTTTTCAGGTGTTTTCAAGATATGTGGAGATTGATGGAAAACCGTATGTAATGGAGATGTTGAAGAAGCTGGATGAAGACACACTGATTGATGCGGTTGGATATGGGAAGATGGTTCAGAAGCTTTCTGTTTATAATGACAAGCTTTACAGGGATGCGCTGACAGGGGCTTATAATCGGAGATACTATGAAGATGAGATTAAGCATGTAAAGGGAAAAGCAGGGGTTGCGATTCTTGATGTAGATGATTTTAAGTTATATAATGATATGCATGGTCATCACGCAGGGGATATGGCACTGATTACAGTGGTGGAAGTAATACGGCAATATATCAGAAAGACAGATAAACTGATCAGGTACGGAGGGGATGAATTTCTGCTTATACTGCCGGAGATTGACAATGAGAACTTTGTGCAGAAGCTGAATAAGATTAAGAAAAAAATTGCTGAAACGAGTGTACCGGGATATAATCGGATTAAGTTATCGGTCAGCATCGGAGGTGTGTCAGCGACAGAAGAGACAGTGGAAGAGGCTGTCCAGAGAGCGGATAAACAGATGTACCTTGCTAAAATGTATAAAGATACTGCAATGGTAGAGGAAATGGATCAGAAAATAGCGGAGGAGGATCATGTTGAGCATACGGATATTCTAAGACCGCTGATTCTTATTGTAGATGATTCTAAGATCAACAGAGAACTTCTGGTAGAAATATTGCAGGACAAGTACCAGATCATAGAAGCGGAAAACGGGAACGAATGTGTGGAGAAGCTGGAGAAATATGGAAATGATATAGCATTGATACTTCTGGATATTGTGATGCCAAAGATGGATGGATTTGCAGTACTGGAATATATGAATCAAGAACAGTGGATAGACGACATTCCGGTAATTGTAATATCAGGAGAGGATTCGGAAGAATATATCTGGAGAGCTTACGAAGCCGGTGCCGTGGATTATATCAGGCGTCCGTTTGATATGCGGATTGTATATCAACGGGTATTTAACATGATCAAATTATATGCAAAACAGCGCAGACTGGTAAAAATCCTGACAGCGCAGATAGAAGAGAGAGAAAACCTGTCACAGATTTCCGACAAGTCATAATCGTTGATGAGACTTGTGAGAAAATCTGCGGCAGGTTTTCTTTGTTAATAATTTCCGAGTTTATTCAGATATTTGTCAATCGTATTAAGTCTTTTTTCAATTCCTTTGGCCTTATGGCTGATGATTTCCAGCAAAGACTCTGTTACGAACTGCGGACCGATCATAGAGTTGAAAAATGTATTACTGTCTACCGGGACTGTGAGAAGAATATCGGCATATTGTGCAAGCAGGGAACTCGGCTTATCGGTGATCACGATGATTGAAGCTCCGGCATCGCGTGCCATCTCGGCGGTCACTTCGTCCTGAGAAGAATATCTTGGAAAACTAAATAATACCAGACAGTCGGTCTGCGAGATATTGCACATATGATCAATCGGGCTCATGGAAGTTGTGGTTGTCATGGTTACATGCGGGACCATCTGTTTTAAATACAGGAGGAAGAAATCTGCAAGACAGATATTTCCTCTCGTTGCAGCAATGTACTTGTGCTTACTGGAAACGATAAGATCCGCAGCCTTCTCAAAGGTCTCAATAGAGTTTTGGATAAATATCTCTTCAAGGTTATGAGCAGCATTCTTAAAATGCCGGTTGATGTAATCAGAAGAGTTGTCTAATTTTGCCTGCTTTGCAATACGCTGGGATGGGATCGTGATACTGCTGGAAATGCTGAGTACTTTGTCCTGGTAATCTTTTCGCAGTGCTTTCTGAAAATCCATAAAGCCGTCAAATCCGATCGTACGACTGAAACGGATTACGGAAGATTCACTCACCCCGAGCTTTAAAGCAATCTCCGTAGATGTCATAAAACAGGCTTCCGAAGCATTATCCAGAACATATTCCGCAATGATCCTCTGCGTCTTGGTAAGATGTGCAGAATGGAGTAATTCCTTCATATCTTTCATAATATAGTTCCTCCGAAAGTGATATTGATAATTAGATTAAAGCATGAATCTGGGAAAGTTGCAAGACGGAGAGCATGGAAAAAGAAAAAAAGCGTGTGGAAATAGGAAAAAGAAGAAAAAACTTATAGACAATGATGATTTTTCTCGTTATTTATATGTCACACAAATGAAGCATACTCCAATCTTTTTGAATGAAAATCGTAAAAAAAGAAGAAAACTATGTGCATATTGCACAAAAACATGTGTGAAAATAATAACATATATAGATAAAATGCAAAAATAATTATGTACAAAAGAAAAAAGGTATGGTATTATCAAACCAACGAACGACGAAAGAGAGGAAAAGAAATGTTACAAACAATTGAAAACGTGAATGCAGTCGTTAACAATTTCGTCTGGGGGGTTCCGGCAATGGTCTGTATCATCGGTGTAGGGCTTGTGCTTTCAGCTCGTACAGGATTTATACAGTTCCGAAAATTTGGGTATGCCCTTAAGAATTCTATCGGACGTATCTTCACAAAGTCAGAAGCGAAGGAAGGTAGTATCACTCCATTCCAGGCAGTATGTACGGCGCTTGCGGCAACGGTAGGAACGGGAAATATTGCCGGAGTTGCTGGTGCGATTGCAATCGGAGGAGCGGGAGCAGTGTTCTGGATGTGGGTGTCCGCATTGCTTGGAATGTGTACGAAGTTCTCAGAAGTTACACTTGCGGTTCATTACAGAGAGAAGAATGCAGAGGGAGATTATGTTGGGGGCCCGATGTATTATATCAAGAACGGTCTTGGCAAGAAATGGTACTGGATGGCTTCGGTCTATGCGATCCTTGGAAGTTTGACAGTGCTTGGAACAGGAAATGCAACACAGGTAAATACCATTACGACATCCATCGATTCAGCACTTATAAGCTACAATGTGATCGATGACGCACAGGTAGGTATGGTGAATCTGGTGATTGGAATTGTGATCGCAGCACTGGTAGCGGTTGTTTTACTTGGCGGAGTAAAACGTATCGGTACCGTAACAGAGAAGCTGGTTCCATTCATGGCAGTATTCTATATCATCCTTGCAATCGGAGTAGTTGTACTGAATGCAGATAGAGTTCCACATGTATTTGAGATGATCTTTGTAGGAGCATTTAATCCGTCAGCATTTACCGGCGGTGTGGTTGGAAGCATGTTTATGACTATGAGACGTGGTGTTTCCAGAGGTATCTTCTCAAATGAGGCCGGAATCGGTACCGGATCGATCGCACATGCATGTGCAGATACAGATGAGCCTGTAAAACAGGGTATGTTTGGAATCTTTGAAGTATTTGCAGATACAATCGTGATCTGTACACTGACAGCACTGGTTATCCTTTGTGGCGGTGAAGGAATCCAGTACGGCGTGGCAGCAGGTGCGGAGCTTACAATCTCAGGATTCGTAACTACATATGGCAGCTGGGTGACGATCTTTACTGCAATTGCAATGTGCTGTTTCGCATTCTCAACGATTCTTGGATGGGGACTTTACGGAGCAAGATGTGTCGAGTTTGTATTTACAACAAAGGTTGTGAAACCATTTATGATCGTGTATGCGCTGGTCGCAATTCTTGGTGCAACAGTGGATCTTGGTATCATCTGGGGAATTGCAGATACCTGTAATGGTCTGATGTCTATCCCTAACTTGATCGCATTATTCCTGATGTCAGGAACAGTGGCAAAACTGGTAAAAGATTACTTTGCAAAAGAAAAGAAAAAGAATTAGAAAGACAAAAAAATAACTTACTAGTGAAAAAAATAACTTTTATTGCATTAACAACTTGAGTGTGCTAATATGAGTTCAGAGATAAATGAAGAATATTCTTCAACAAAATAATGAAAAGAAAAATAATCTTCATTTCAAAAACAAACGGATTAAAATTTTTAGGAGGTTTTTCAAAATGAAAGTAGGATGTGTAAAAGAGATTAAAAACAACGAGTTCCGTGTAGGTATGACACCTGACAATGTTAAGAGTTATGTGAACGCAGGACACGATGTTTATATCGAAAAAGGTGCCGGAGAAGGTTCAGGATTCTTAGATGCCGAATATGTGGAAGCTGGGGCTAAGATGATTGATACAGCAAAAGAAGTGTGGGATACTGTAGAGATGATGATCAAAGTAAAAGAGCCGCTTCCGGAAGAATATCCATTATTCCATGAAGGACTGATCCTTTATACATATCTTCACCTTGCAGCAGACAAGCCGCAGACAGATGCTCTTCTCGGAGCAAAGGTAAAAGGTGTTGCTTATGAGACACTGATCGAAAGAAACGGAAGTATTCCGCTGCTTGCTCCAATGAGCCAGATCGCAGGACGTCTGAGTATTCAGGAAGGTGCTAAATATCTCGAGAAGAGATTTGGAGGAGAAGGAGTTCTCTTAGCAGGAGTTCCTGGAACACCAAAGGCTAACATCGTAATCCTTGGAGGCGGATCTGTAGGAACAAACGCTTGTAAGATCGCTGTAGGAATGGGCGCTAATGTAACAATCATGGACATCAACCTTCAGAGACTTGCTTATCTGGACGATATCTTCGGAGCACGTATCCAGACACTTGTTTCTAATGATGCAAATATCGAAAAAGCTGTAAAAGAAGCAGACCTCGTAATCGGATGTGTTCTGATTCCAGGAAAATCAGCTCCTAAGATCTTCAAGAAAAAATATCTCAAAGAGATGAAACCAGGTGCTGTATTTGTAGACGTAGCTGTTGATCAGGGCGGATGTGGTGAGACAACAAAAGTTACATACCACGATGATCCGATCTTCATTGAAGATGGTGTTGTTCACTACTGCGTAGGAAATATGCCTGGAGCAGTTCCAAGAACATCTACAATTGCACTGACAAATGCTACACTGTCTTATGGACTGCAGATTGCAGGAAAAGGACTTGAGCAGGCATGCAAAGATAACGAAGTTATCTATTCAGCTGTAAATACATACGATGGAAAATTAACATGTAAGAACGTAGCAGACAGCTTTGACTGCTATGAATACACAGATATTAGAACTGTATGTTAATTGAATTGCTATTATAATAAGAAGCAACTAAAACTAAATGATTGATTCCTATGAGTGGGGAAATGCCGGTATCTTGGGGTGCCGGCATTTTCCTTTTGAGTTTTCTGTATTGGACTTAAGGCATGCAGTCCCTGAGATGATAGCATTGTAAGAAATGTAAATGCATTAAAGATCGGAGTAAAAGTAAAAAGATAGAGAACAGTGGTTGTGCAAAATATATAAAAAATACAAGAATTTTCGAAAAACACTTGAAAAAAATACACATAATCCTATAATGGAGGTAGGTTAAGGAAATATTAAGAAATAAAAGACATTGGAGGTGTTGTCATGATTAGTTTTATTATTTGCTTAGCGTTACTTATAGGAGGGTATTTTGTCTATGGTAAAGTGGTTGAGAACACTTTTGCACCAGATGACAGAGAGACACCGGCGGTCCGGATCAATGACGGTGTGGATTATGTAGTAATGCCGCAGTGGAAGTTGTTCCTGGTACAGCTTTTGAATATTGCAGGTCTTGGACCGATTTTCGGAGCTATGCAGGGTGCTTTATGGGGACCGGTTGTATTCCTGTGGATTACATTCGGTACGATCTTTGCAGGAGGAGTACATGATTATTTTTCAGGTATGCTTTCTGAAAGAAATGACGGAGCATCGATTTCTGAAGTGTGCGGAATCTATCTTGGAAATGTGATGAAGAATGTCATGCGTGTATTCAGCGTTGTGCTTTTGGTCATGGTTGGTACCGTATTTGCAGTAGGACCGGCAGGATTGATCGTTACATTACTGGGAAATAAAGGTGTGACAGGAGTTTTGGCTAATCCGGAAGTATGGCTTTGGATCATCCTTGCATATTACTTTGTTGCAACATTTATTTCAATCGATAAGATCATTGGACGTATCTATCCATTGTTTGGTATCTGCCTGATCGTTATGGCAGTCGGTGTTATCGTTGGTATTTTCACGAATCCGAATTATACGATTCCTGAGATCTGGACGCATTTTACCAACATGCATCCGGCGGGAAAGCCGATCTGGAGCTTCATGTTCATTACCGTAGCATGTGGAGCTATTTCCGGATTCCATTCTACACAGTCACCACTGATGGCACGTTGTATGAAATCTGAGAAACAGGGACATTTCGTATTCTATGGTGCGATGGTTGCAGAAGGTGTGATCGCACTGATCTGGGCAGCAGCAGGATGTTCTATTTATAAAATCACAGGTGGTCTGAGTACAGGTCTGAATGATATTCTTGCAAATGGACAGTCAGCAGCTATCTATGATGTATGTATCAAGACGATGGGCGGTGTCGGTGTTGCACTTGCAATGATCGGAGTTATCGTATGCCCGATCACTTCCGGAGATACCGCATTCCGTAGTGCACGTCTGGTACTGGCAGACTGGTTCAAAGTTGATCAGAATAAGATGCAGAAACGTCTGATGTTATGTGTTCCGCTTCTGGCAGTCGGAGCATTTGTCGGACATCTGGATTATGCAATCGTATGGAGATACTTCAGCTGGACAAACCAGACACTTGCAATGATTGTTCTGTGGACAGCAAGTATGTATCTGTTCCGCGAGAAGAAGAATTACTGGATCACAGCGGTACCGGCAACATTCATGAGTGCAGTTTCCATGACCTATTTCTTCTGTGCAGAAGAGTGTCTGGGACTTTCTACGAAGGTTGCTTATCCGGTAGGAATTATCCTGGCAGCAGCATTCCTTGGAATCTTTATCCGTGCGACAAAGAAACCAATGAAAGCATAGTTGTAAGACAGTGTAATTTGAATACATAAAAAGGCAGAATGAATTGACGGAAATGAGATGATGAAAAGATGAAACCACAAAGACTGGGTAATGTATCGATTCCGGATGAAGAATTGGTAAAAGACAAAAAAGAATGTAAGAAGATCGGACCTTGTGGCATTGGAAAAAAGGCAGTGTATCTTAGCAGCTTCTATATTGACAGAAGGTATTACATACCGATCAGTTCTGTAAAAAGGATCTTCAAAAGAATCGCCATGAGTAAGGGTGGATTTACAGGAAAAGGAGTATTCGGTACATTATCCTATCTTGTGGTCGTATATGAGGACGGAAAAGAAAAGCAATGTAATTTCAAACATGAAGAAGATGTGGACAGATTTGTTGCATACATAGAAGAAAAATATCCGGATATTCCGGTACACAGTCTTGAGGCTGAGAGAAAGCTGGCAGAGAAGGAAAGATGGCTGGCAGAAAAGCAAAGAGAAAGAAATGTATCGGAAGAAACAAAAAGATGTCTCGTGAAGCTGGAACAGGCAGAACAGTATCTGAAAAAGCAATCGGATATCTATATGGACTTGAGTCAGTCGGCGAAGAAAAAGCGTACTTATGACAGAAGTAATCCGGCGTATAAATGGGTAGCTCTTGCAATCGTACTGATGGGCGGTGCGGCATTCGTCTATGGTATCTATGCATTGACGACGCATGCGGGATTTGGAATGTACTTCCTACTGTTCGGTTTGGCCGCAATCTTCTTATTTGCCGGAGCAAATGTACTTCCGACTTCGAAAAATAACAAGAATTATATTGAGAAGCGGCTGACAGAATCAATCCGTCAGATGGAAGAGTATATCAGAGAATATCCGGATTTCCCGGTACCGGCTCATTATGCACATCCGATTGTGTTAAAGAGAATGCAGGAGATTATGAAAGAGGGGCGTGCGAGAAATATCCCGGAAGCATTGCAGGTCTTGAAAAAAGATCTGAAAGCGTTGAATTCCAGCGTAGTCGTCGAGAAGGAAGAGTATGATGAAGTGGTAGCGATCAAACCGATGTTTCTGGTGATGGATTATAAATAAAATAATGGTAAACGGATTTTGAAATATGGCTGGCATATATCATGAAAGAATATATGCCAGCCATATTTTATACGTCATGTGTTTGGAAGAAGCTGCCAGTGGCAGGTCTCTAGATTCTAAGCTTAAATACATATGCCAAAACCAGGAATAGTATTGCGATACATTTTACACCAATGGACACTCCGACATACCCCGGTAACAAATAGCCCCTTTGCTTTTTCCCTGATATTAAAGAAATGATATCGATTATAAAAAAGACGATTAGAACAATTGCGGCACCGAAGATCAGCAGCATGGCATCACCATGATTATGTGTCAGTGCAGTTACGACTCCAACATTTGTAATTGACATCCAACTGTAGATTATGTATATCATGCATATTAAGTTAAAAATAATATCAAAGACAACTTTTTCGTTTCTTGTTCCGTTCTTCATTTTAATGTCCCCTTTCTTTAAGAGAATTTGGTAATAGCCGGCATTCTTATCAATTTTTTGTTTCTTCTCTTTTGTTGTCTATAATATAAACCATCAAGTAACTTGAAGGTCAATAGTTTTAGAAAAAATAATTTGTAACTGCTTCTGTATTGTGGAAAAATCAGAATGTTGGTATAATAAGAACATATATTCGAAATAAGAAAAGAAAACTTTGTGAATGAATTTGAGAGTAAAGGAAGGAGGAGAACAAGCATGGCGGACAAAGGACAGAGAAGCTATATCGCAATCGACTTGAAATCGTTTTACGCATCGGTAGAATGTAAAGAAAGAGAACTGGATCCGATGACAACCAATCTGGTAGTAGCGGACAAAAGCCGCACGGAAAAGACTATCTGTCTGGCAGTGTCTCCTTCCTTGAAATCCTACGGGATACCGGGCCGTGCCAGACTCTTCGAGGTCGTGCAGAAGGTAAAAGAAGTGAATAAAAGACGGATCTGCGTGGCACCCGGAAAGAAGTTTGCAGGAGCTTCCGTAGATAATGAAGAAATAAAACTACATCCGGAATTGGAACTGGATTATATTACGGCGGTTCCGAGAATGGCATTATATATGAAATGCAGTACGGAGATTTACAACATTTATCTGAAATACGTTGCACCGGAGGATATCCATGTCTATTCCATTGACGAGGTATTCATGGATGTGACCGATTACCTGAATACTTACCGGATGACGGCAAGAGAGCTGGCTGGAAAGATTATTCGGGAGATCCAGCAGGAGACGTCGATTGCGGCAACGGCCGGAATCGGAACGAATCTGTACCTGTGTAAAGTTGCCATGGATATTGTGGCGAAGCATATTGAGCCGGATCAGAATGGGGTGAGGATCGCAGAACTTACAGAAATTTCTTATAGGAAGCTTTTGTGGGCGCATCAGCCGATCACGGATTTCTGGCGTGTGGGCACGGGGTATGCCAGGAAGCTTGCGGAAGTCGGATTATTTACCATGGGAGATGTGGCAAGATGTTCTCTTGGTAAGCTGGGGGAATATTATAATGAAGATTTGCTGTACCGGCTATTTGGGGTGAATGCAGAACTTCTGATTGACCATGCATGGGGATGGGAGTCATGCACGATCGCAGATGTGAAGGCGTATAAGCCCGAAAATAACAGTATGGGTGCGGGACAGGTACTGCATTGTCCATATAATTTCGAGCAGACGAAGATCGTGGTAAAGGAAATGATCGACCAGTTGGCATTGGATCTGGTAGATAAACGTCTCGTAACGGATCAGATCGTTCTGACGATCGGATACGACATCAAGAATCTGGAAAACGGAACAAAGAAAAATGTAGGAGAGATCACGACCGACTGGTATGGACGGAAACTGCCGAAACACGCACATGGAACAGCAAATCTAAAGCACTATACTTCATCATCGAGGCTGATGACACAGGCGGTTGTAAAGCTATATTATGAGATTGTGAATCCGGATCTTCTGATCCGCCGGATTACGATGGCAGCGAATCATGTGATCAGTGAGAAAGAGGTCCAGGAAGAACAGCAGTATGAACAGATGAATCTTTTTACAGATTTTGGAATTGCAAAGAAGGAAAAGGAAGAGAAGAATGAGAAGCTGGAACGGGAAAAGAAGATGCAGAAGGCGATGCTGGATATCAAGAAAAAATATGGGAAGAATGCAATCTTAAAAGGAATGAATCTGCAGGAGGATGGAACTGCGATGGAACGGAACCGGCAGATCGGAGGACATAAAGCGTGAGAAATGAAAATGTTTCGAAAGAAAATGTTACACAGGTTTCGGGGAAATTACAGAAATCGGTGATCGAAGTGCAGCAAAAGTATGGAGATATTCTGAACCTTCCGCATCATGTATCGGAGACGCATCCTCCGATGCCGATAGCAGACCGGGCGGCTCAGTTTGCACCATTTGCGGCACTGACCGGCTATAAAGAAGCAATAGAAGAGACAGAGCGGCTGGCAGAGAAAAAAATCGAGCGGGAATGCGAGTAAAGGCAAAAAATGGAAGAAAAATATGGTGAATCTCTTGACCTTCAAGCGGCTTGAAGGAATATAATTATCTTAACAAAGAGGGAGAAGGATGTAGATATCCGGAATGAAGGAAGGTGACAGTATGGAAAAAAGTGAAGAAAGAAATAAAATCATTTCTGAGCTTCAGACAGTAATAAAAGAACAGGTTGAATTAAAAGAAATCGAAATACCGGGAACCATTACATTTAAGGTTATGTCTGTGGATGGTGGGAACGTACCGGTGGGAGCCGGTGAAGTGCTTCTGCTTCGTTACAGTGCGACTCATCTGGAATACAGTCACGAGTTGGAAGATGAGAACCAGAAATTTCATATGGCGCTTCATATCATTTATTGTAAAGAGCAGAAAGGTTTGTTTGGAAAAGTAAAGTACAAGACGATAAAACACCGCAAAGAAATCATTACAGAAGCAGACTGGGAAAATGGAAAGAAGGTGTCACTTTATGAAGATTAAAGATGTAGAAAAACAGGTTGGCATTTCCAAGGCGAATATAAGATTTTATGAAGAAGAAGGACTGATCCATCCGGCACGTAATCAGGAAAATAATTACCGGGAGTATTCAAAAGCAGATGTAGAACAACTTCAGGAAATCAAAAAGTTGCGTCTGATCGGTATTCCGGTACAGGAGATCAAAGAAATCTATGAAGACAGACTGACCTTGCAGGAAGCTTTATCCCGCAGACTGGACGAGATCGAAAAAGAAGAACGTACATTAAAGGAAACGAAACTGACCTGCCAGAAAGCATTGAAAAGTAAGCTTGACATTACATCGATCGATCAGCTTGAGATTGAGGAAGAAAAAGAAGAGTGGCAGGTACGTCTGGCAATCCTTTTGAAAGAGGATATTGTACAGAAAAAATTAAGCAGGGATGAGATGAACAATGAGATTGCATGCTTTTTTATTGCAGGAACGATCTTAAGTGTGATATCTATATGGCTGCTCCCGAAGGATTATATCGGAACACATCTTTATGTTGGAATGATTTCACTTGCAGCTGTGGTTGGTCTGTTGATCATAGGAGCATGTTCGGCGAATATGAAAGTGCATCTGGCGTTGTTACTTTTGGGGGCGGTTGTACAGCCTGTCGGACTTTTTGCAATCGGAACATTGATGGGAAGAGGATATATTGTGTGTCGTGATACGGCGGTATTGAAGCAGTATGTAATCTATCTGTATGGCGGGGTATTTATTCTTGCAATCATATTGTGGATGGGCTCAAAGCTGAACCGCTATATCCTGAACAAACTCTGGATCAGTATGTTTGCCAGCCTGATCATGGCAGTAGTGATAGCGCAGATGCTGAATCAGAAGTATGGACACTTGATGGCAACCGGTGAACTTATCGTCGGATTCCTGTGTGCGGTTATTTACCTGGTCGCAGTATCCGGAACATGGACACTGGCGAATGCAGACTGGAAGAAATATAACCGATATCATGCAGTGTATACGTCGAACAAGATGATCAATGTATTCGCAACGATATTCAATGCAGCCGGATACTATAGTGGAAAGAACTGGAGGAGATAGCGGATATGAATTATATTACATTTGATGAAATTATTGAAGTGAACGGATTGTTGGAGGAGAAAGGGCTGAATTTTAAGGTTCACTTGAGAGATGCCTGTGGAAAACAGTCCTGCTGGATTGAACCGTTAGGAAATTGTGCATGCGAAGGACGGTATGAGGAGATGTATCAGGTTGTGGAGGAGTATTTTAGAAGGAAAGGGCAGAAGATTGCATTTGATGAGACGAAGTTGAATTTTTTTGCTGTTTAATACTGTATTGTGGCTTACCCCGGTCCATGATACTGAATTCAATAGCGGAATTGTAACCTGTGTATGGCCGAAAAGTTGTGGCGGAAGCCTTGACTTTCCGGCTTTTTTTGTACACTTCCGGTATCACAGCAGTTATGGTTCCGCTGTTGAATCATTACAGCATGCGATACCCACGGAATGACCGCTTCATGTAATAAACAGCAACAAAATTTGTTTGAAAATATATTGAATAATATTTATTTATATGTTAATCTATATAAAAGCATACTTCAAAAGAAATCTAAGGTATATTGAATCATATACTATCTACATTCTAATTGCATTTCAGGAATCTATGTTTTTTATACCAATCAATTGTAAAAAGCAGGAGAGGACTGAACGTGTAAGTAAGATATCCTCCTGCACATAGGAGGAATTAAATATGGCGAGAAGAAAAAGTCAGAAGAGACGTAACAAAAAGTATCAGGTAAGCAACCGTCAGTTAAAGGCAAAACGGCCATACAAAGATACGATTTTTCGAATGTTGTATCATGATAAAGAAAATCTGCTATTATTGTATAATGCAGTGAATGGTCGGAATTATACTAATGTAGAAGATTTGCAGATTGTTACATTAGAAAATGCAATTTATATGGGAATGAAAAATGATCTGGCGTTTATTATGGATATGAATTTATATTTGTATGAGCACCAGTCGACGTATAACTCGAATATTCCGCTTAGAAATTTATTCTATATTGCGGATGAATATCAAAGATTAGTAGTTCGGAAATCTTTATATTCCACGGTAATACAAAAGATACCGACACCAAGATTTATTGTATTTTATAATGGAACGAAAAAGGTAGAAGATTATAATGAATTCCGATTATCTTCAGCTTATGAGAATCCGACGGATGATCCGGATCTGGAATTAAGGGTGACTATGTTGAATGTAAATGATGGTCATAACCTAGAACTGATGGAACACTGCAGAACATTAAAGGAATATGCCAAATATGTTGCGAGGGTAAGAAAATATGTGACGCAGAATATTCCTCTGGAAGAGGCAGTTACGCGAGCGGTAGATGAATGCATAAAGGAAGGAATTCTGGCAGAATTTTTGGTGAAGAATAAGGCAGAGGTGATCAAAGTGAGCATCTATGAGTATGATAAAGAATTTGAAGAGAAAAAATTACGGAAAGCGGAGTATGAAGCTGGTGTGGAGGCTGGAGTAGAATCTGGAATTGAGCTTGGAGAACGGAGTCTTTTGAAAAAGCAGATTAAAAAGAAGTTGAAAAAAAGAAAGTCTATAGGACAAATTGCGGATGAATTGGAGGAAGAGGTAACTGCAATTCAACGAATTATAGAAGAAATACAAAAAGAAGAATAAGTATATGATTAGGAAGGCTGTTGCATTGCAAGAGTCTTCTTTTACTATTCAAAGCTTTTTACCTTAAAATTAAAAAAGTAAAGGATTCGTCGATTGACGTATTTAACAAAAAATGTATATGATGTAATTAAACAAAGAAGTCTATTCGGTTTCGAAGAACGGAAAAAGGAAGTGAATTACATGGATGCAAAAGTATTTGGAAAATTTATCATGGAACGGAGAAAGCAGCTGGGTATGACACAGGCGGAACTGGCAGAAAAGATAAATGTAACGGATAAGGCAGTCAGCAGATGGGAAAGAGGACTTGGTTTTCCAGACATTAATACGTTAGAACCATTGGCAGATGCACTCGGGATAGAAGTGGTGGAGCTTATGAGATCGGAAATCAATACAGAAAGAAGAGAAACTGCTGTAGATCGGAAGAACGTAGTAGAGATTATGAAATCAACGGCAGAGATATCGGAGTATCATGCGGCAAAGAAAATGAAATGGTTAATCAGTGGAATTAGCTTTGTAATGGCAGTATTAGGTGTAATGGTTACACAGTCAACAAAAGTGTTTTCTTCGATTGCATTTTATGGCTGTATCATAGGATGTACTACATGTGTGGTTCTTTTACGGCAATATTGGGAAATTCGTGAAAAAAGGGAATTTTATTTTTCACTTATCTGGTGTCTGGGGGCAGCCAGTCTGATATGGATGTTCCAGTTGTTTTCGATAAAAGCAATAAACAGTATCATGGATGTGGGGAGCATTCTTATTGGTAGTGTGATTGATTTTATATTTTTAAAAGATTTTATTGAAAGTGTAATTAAGAAAAAATATCTGCAAATGGCAGTGTGTGGAATATTTCTTCTTTCAACGACAGTAGAATATTTTCGGATTGTATTAAAGTAATAAATGCATTTATTAATTCTCGTGTTGCTTTCTTGAAAAATATAAGTTAAACTTATAATAAATAAAATTTTACAGAGAGAATGAGGAAAAGTCATGGAAAGCAACAAAGAAGAAAAGATAAAGACGGTCAGTGAAGAGAATATCTATAAGCTGAACGGAAGAGTTCCACTTAAAAAAGCCATTCCGTTCGGCTTACAGCATGTACTGGCGATGTTCGTATCGAATCTGGCTCCGGTACTGATCGTGTGTAGTGCGGCAGTACTTAGAAGTAATGGGGCACATTTAAGTTCGGCGGAGATTACACAGTTATTGCAGTGTGCGATGTTTGTAGCCGGAATCGGAACCTGTTTACAGTTATATCCGATAGGAGTGATCGGATCCGGACTTCCGATTATTATGGGAGTCAGTTTTACGTTTCTTGGAAGTCTGTTGGTCATTGCAACGAACCCGGATCTTGGATATGAAGCTATGGCAGGTGCGGTTATTTTAGGCGGTATTTTTGAAGGTTTTGTCGGACTGAGTGCCAAGTACTGGAGAAAATATCTGACTCCGGTTGTATCGGCTTGTGTAGTTATCGCGATTGGATTGTCACTTCTGCCGGTAGGTATGGATTCCTGGGGCGGTGGAAGCGGAGTGAAAGACTTTGGTTCCTGGTATCATCTGGTCGTTGGAGCATTTACATTGATCGTGTGTCTGGTATCCAGAGAAGTACTGAAAGGCGTATATAAGAATTTAAATGTGCTGGTTGGACTGGTATTTGGTTATGTACTTGCAATTATATTTACTGTAGCGGGAATCGCACCGATGGTTGACTTTTCGGGGATTCATAAGACAATTCAGGAGGTTGGTGTGTTCAGTATCCCGAAGCTTGTGTTCCTGACCAGTCATAAACCGGTATTCAATCTGGGAGCATTTTTCACGATCGCAATCGTATTCCTGGTATCGGCAGCAGAGACGACAGGTGCAACGACGGCAGTCTGTACGGGAGCACTTGGACGTGATCTTAAGATGAAAGAACTTCGCGGTTCACTGGCAGTTGATGGATTTTCCAGTGCAATTTCGGGATGTTTTGGTTGTCTGCCGCTGACATCATTCAGTCAGAATATCGGACTTGTGACAATGACACAGGTGATTAACCGTTTTACAATTTTGATGGGAGCGTTGATTCTGATCCTTGCGTCGTTATTTCCACCGCTTGGAGCATTCTTCAATTCACTTCCACAGGCAGTGCTTGGCGGATGTACGGTTATGATGTTTGGATCGATCATGTATGAAGGAATCAAGATGCTGAAAGAATGCAAATTCGATGACAGAACAATGATTATCGTGTCACTGTCATTTAGTATCGGAGTTGGTCTGACACAGACATCCGGGAACTTCTTTGCAGCATTTCCAAGTGCGGTAGGAGATGTATTTAATGGAAATGCGGTGGCAGGAGTGTTCGTGGTATCGCTGCTTTTGAGTCTGTTTTTGCCGAAGAAGACGAAGGTGGAGTAGAAGAGAAGATACAACAATAGAATAATAAAGAAAAAAGATTATCTGGAGAAAAATATCTGGATAATCTTTTTTTCATTATGCGTTTATATGTTTCAGTTATGATTTATATCGGTTAAAGCTTTTTGATAGAAGAAGCAGAGATATAAACCCAATTGTTCCTAAGTTTAAATTTAGCCCAATTGTTAGAAATTGACACTACTAAGATAATGTTTCCTTTTTTGACGGTGCCGGCAGAAGAATAGTTATTTCCTGGTCCGGTGCGTAAGGTGGCTTGGGCAGATGTGACGACATATTTGGTTGTGTGAAGACTACGGTCACTGGAATCCGCTAAATTATCTTCCGAAGATTGTGAGGGAGGTAAAGATAATTTTGAATAAGCAGTAGCAGCATAAGTGGTAGAACAAAAAGTTATACTTATTGTAATTCCAGCAATAATAAAAAATAGTGTTTGTTTAAGAAATTTCATTTACAACGCTCCTCCTTAGTATTTGATAATTTATACTTTACAGATCAATTCTTAAATATGGGATTAAAAAATCTGAAAAATTCTTAATTTTTTCTGGGTATTATGATTTGTATGTTATGATTTGAACAGTAGAATGTGTAGAAGGAGTGGAATATATGAATCATATTTTAATTATTGAAGATGATCCGGATATCCGGGAGAGTCTCAGAATATTGTTGGAATCTGAAAATTTTTTGATAACAGAAGCAAAAAACGGTTCAGACGGACTTAATAAATTTTCCGCAGAAATAAACCTTGTAATATTGGACATTATGATGCCTGGAATATCAGGTATTCAAACTTGTGAAGAAATAAGAAAAAGATCAGTTGTTCCAATTCTTTTTTTAACAGCAAAATTAAGTGAGGAAGATAAGATTACGGGATTAACAGCGGGAGCGGATGATTATTTGGTAAAACCATTTTCAGCGGCAGAATTACTTGCAAGAATTCATGCGTTGTTACGAAGACATCAGGTATATGATACCGAATTTCATAGAGATTCCCAAAAAGAGGAATGGATTGAAAGGCATGGGATAGTTATTAGTAGCGTGTATAATGATGTGTATATGGGAGAAAAAGAACTGTGTTTGACAGATATAGAATATAGAATCTTATTATTGCTGATGAAATATCCAGGAAAAATATTTTCTATACAAAATTTATATGAAAGTGTATGGCAGGAACCATTTTACAAGGCATCGGCTAATACGATTATGGTACATATCAGAAAATTAAGGTCAAAAATAGAAGAAGATCCACAAAATCCAAAAATAATAAGAACTGTATGGGGAAAGGGGTATACATTTGGTTAAAGTAAAAAATGCCAATCTTACAGTTAAAATGTTACTATTACTTTTGAAAGGAATTTTAATAGGAAGTATTGTTTTTATATTATTATATTTTGGTGGTAGTCATGTATTAATGAACTACTATTATGAATCCGATTATATATATAAGGCGGAAACACCTTATGTGAAGCGTCTGCAAAAATATGTTACTGAAAATCATGTGGCAGCTACAGACTCTGAAAAATTGAAAAAATGGTCAAATAAGCAGAAGATTTCATATTTTTCAGTTTCAAGAGAAAGAAAAATATTATTTGATAATTTTTATGTAGAAGCCAATTTATTAAAGCCAGTAGAAAATGACATGTTGAATTATACCTGGTATTTTTTGCAAAATGTAAAATTCGAAGATGGTGATGCGGATGTATATATTTATGCGGATTATGAAGTGAAGATAAAACTCTTTTTTATATTTACGATTACTGCAATCAGCTTTGGAATATGTTTTGTTGTATTTATTTTTGGAATAAGAAAAGAAGTGAAATATATACAAAAGTTAAGTGAATCTATCCAGCAAATAGAGGGCGGATATTGGGATGCCGATATAGAGGTGAGAGGAAAAGACGAACTGGGAAATCTCGCCTACGGATTGGATCAGATGCGCAAGACTTTGATAAAAAAAGAAGAAAATGAAAAGCAGATGAAAGAGTATCAAAGTAAATTGGTGCTTGCGATGGCGCATGACCTTCGGACGCCATTGACAAGTCTGATTACTTTTTTAGAAATTGCAATAAAGAAATCAACAAATAATGAGAATCAGGAATATATACAAAAGAGCTATCAAAAAGCAAATCAGATCAGGGAACTGACAGATCAGTTGTTCGATTTCTTTTTGATTCAAAAGCAGGAAAAAATAGAATTAGATCCACCGGCAAATGTGGAATATGCATTGGGGGAATATCTATCAGAATTTTGCGCATTTGTTGAAGCAGAAGGGTATCAAGTGATTGTTAAAAATATGGAATGGGGTGAAGCAAAAGTACAGGTTTACCATAGATATATAGGACGTATTATGGATAATCTGGTTTCAAATATAAAAAAATATGCGGATAAAGAGTACCCAATTATTTTGGAGATGAAGAATAATGAAAATATGATACAGATAGATTTTGAAAATCAAAAAAATACTAAAAAAGAGTATGTAAAAGGAACGGGAATAGGAATACAGAATATAAAAAATATGATGGAGCAGATGAAAGGAGAATCTGAAATTATAAATAATGAAAACAGATATGCAATTGTTTTAAGTTTTCCGATATATATAGAATAAGATACTGCGAAAACCGCCTGTTAGAAATTAAGAATTATTCAGATTTGTTAAGAAGCAGGATAAGATTTATTGGGTATAGTAAGGGTAAGTAAATCGAGTTGTTTTGGTGTATTTGGAAAAAGGAATCATACCATTTTACTGAATTGAGAAAATGGACAATTATAGTTTCATGGTAGAAATTATTTTTGGCAAAGTTTGTGGTTGATTTTCTTTTTGTGAATACTGTGAATGACCGTTTTTGTGCTTTTATTATACATGGAATAGAGCAAAATTACGAATTTGCTCGTTTGTAGGGTAGGGGGAACGAATATGAAGAAAAAAATATTCTTTTATGCTTGCTTTTTATTAATTGGTTGTTTTATAGGCATCAACATTAAGGAATTTAAATCGAAATATGTAGATGCATCAGAAGAGGAAAAAGGACTATACATAAAGTATGGAGAGCGGTTTCCAATCGAAACATTCAATGCATTGGGGGAAAAGAAAAATCAAAAACATGGTAATACACCTTTATATAAAATCTGGTTATATATTGATCCGAATTGTGAAAGTTGTATTGAAAAATTTCCGGTGGTAGAAAGGCTAACGGAAATTATGCAAGGAGAAAATATAGAAATAGATATCTTATGGAGACAAGAACCGAAAAAAACATTAGTAGATACTTTAGATATTTCAAAGGATAAACAATATAGGACTGGTTCAATTAAAGTGTTAAATGAATATCCAACATATTTTATTACCGATGAAGAAAATAGCGTACAAATGATTAGTGATGATATTGATAAAATTGTGAAAAAGATGTTGAGCTTAGATGAAATAGAAAAAAATGCAATAATAAAAGAAACTAATATATATTTAAAGAAATTAATAGGGCAGAACGACAAACAAAAACAGAAATTGGTATATTTTGCAATGGATGGTTGTCCAGATTGTCAAAATGTAGAAAAATTATTAAATGATAATAGTATAGCTTCAAAATACGACATGATAACGATATATACAGTAGATTCAAAAGGAGAAAAAGAATGTGTTGATGAAGGTGAAGTTTTAAAAAATATATATGATATAGATTGGTATCCAAGCTTTTTGATACTAGACGGAGACAAATATGAATTTATAGGACAAGAGTCGGATGAAAAACTTCTTGAAAAATTGAAAGATGGTATTACCTAAAAACATATAGAGAATGGCACCCTGCCAATACTAAGAAGGGAGTAGACCTATGAAGAGTATTAGAAAAAAATTTTTTGTGATGTTATTATCGGCAATGTTATTACTGGGAATTAGTTCAAATGTGCAGGCAGCAGGTTGTTCAGATTATAAGAGGATATCAACAGGGACTGCGAAATGTACAAATAATTTATGCCCGGGAGGTTTTAAAAGAAAGGAAAGACAAGATTTATATCAACAAACATGTGTAAGGGCAAACGGAACACTTTATTATAATCAAAAGTATAAGAATGTATATGTAAATTGTAGCTGTACGTAAAATCTTAAAAAGTAATGTAGAAATAATTAAGTGATAACTGGCAGGGTGTTATTAACGAGAGACAAAGAAGAGGTGAGAATTGTGAAAAGGAGAATATTTATAATCGCTATTATGGGGAGTTTGCTTTTCTGTTTGAGTGGATGCCAACACAAAAAGAGTGAAAATTATAATATTATGCTTAATTCTAAAAGTGATGTATTACCTATTTATGCAGAGAACGATAAGGAGATAAGTAATAAAACATCAGATTTAGCGTCTCTTGAAGATGTCGATGCGGGATATAATGTAGAAGAGTGGAAATGTGAAAATGAGCCAAATGGAATCATATGCCTGGAAGATTCGATAATGATTTCGGATAAAGTAAGTGATGCTATTATACAAATGGATTATTCTGGAAATCTAATTAAAAAAATTGGAAAGACTGGTAATGGAGAAGGGGAGTTTTTATCTCCAGGTGCAATTAAAGAATATAATCATGAAATATATGTTCTTGATCAAGGAAATAATAGAGTTCAGATATTTGATGAGCAGTTAAATTATGTAGATAAAGTAGATTTGATAAACAAAAAAATAAATGATCCAGATTATGTTCCACAAAAAATGGCAGTAAACGAAGAGGGAATATACGTTACGGGAATGTCATTAAAAGAGGCGGTAATAGATAAATATAGCAATGGAGATGAAGAAGAAATAGGAGCAAATTTTATCGGATCAATTGCAAGTTATCAATCAGAAATATATGGAATAAATTCCATGGTACGGTTTTATGATAAGAAAAATGATAGCTTTGGAGCGGTCACCACAGCACCTGAGTGGCTTTTGTCTGTTAGTGGGAACAAGTTAAAAAAGGTATCTGAATTACCATATGGATTTGGGATAACTGATTTTCTGATTGAAGACAAGAAAATAATATGTATTTCTGGATCGGGAGCATCGGTATATTCATTGGGATGGAATGGGGAGTATAAGGAAACTCTTGCAATCATTTCAGGACTGGAAAATGAAGAAAATCCGCAAATAGATGAAAACAATCAGGGAGAGTACTTTATAGTTATGCCGAAAGCAAAAAAAATATACCGAATTTATAAAAAGTAAGGGGAAATGTATGAAACGGTACTTATATATAGGGTATCAAACCTGGATAAAAATCAAATACCAAAAGAAAAGATACTTCTTATATATTCTTTCGTTTTATGTAGGTCTTTTGCTTCCAGCATTCTGTTTGGCTAATATAAGATCGGTAGACAGAGTGTTCTATTTTACGACATTTAAAAAAATGAATAGTTCGGTGCAGATTGATTGGTTTAGTGAAAAATTTGATATTCTTTTTCCAGAAGGAATGGAGTATTCGATAAAAGCATATAAAGAAGAGAATTTTAAACAATGGGGGGATAAATATGTTTCTATAATAGGAATAGATGAAAAATATGCTTATCCAATGCCTGATATTAATGGAAGGATGTTCAATAAAAGGGAAATGAAGACTGGTGCAGCAGTATGCTTGGTTGATGGTCAATGTGCTAAAACATATTCTTATAAAGTTGGAGATGGTATTTTAATCCGAGATAAAAAGTGTAAGATTGTAGGTATATTGAACAGCAGCATATATTCGGGAATTGTAATCCCGTATCAGACAATGAAGGATATATATCAGAACAAAGAAAAGATACAATTTACAGGAACTTTTTGGGGAGAAAGTAATAATTTAGAAAAAATTGCAGATAAGGGAACAAAGATCATTGAAAAAAATGATCCGAAATCGGAGCTTATATCAACAACTACAGGAATGGAATTATATAAAAATGCATTGACAACAAAAAAACAATGGAGAATTGTCCGGGGACTTATTGCAATGGTTGCACTCACTTTTTTTGCATTAAATGAATCTATCGTACTTATAGAAAAGAGGGACGAAGAGCAGGGAACGGTAGGAATCAAATTGGCACTGGGAGCTTCCAGGAAAGAGATGCGGATAGAGGCACTTTTGGAAACTTTTTGGATTACAGGAATTGCAGTGCTGTTAGTAATTGTTACGATGAATCCACTGGCCAGAATGCTTCAATTAGATAATGTTATCGTGGTGGATGGAGTGATTATTGTGGAAATGATTACGATATCGTTGTTAACCTGTGGAATATTAGCAAGATGTTCGATAAAGAAAATAAAGCTATATCCAATTGCATTAATGTTGAAAATGAAGGAGACAGAGTGAGCTATATTATAAGAAGAGCATGGCAACGGTTAAAATGGAATAAATGGATCTCAATATTGATGATTATTGAGATGATATTAGGAATGAGTGTGTTGGTATATGCAATGAATATGTATTCTTCACTAGTAAAGGAAGAAAGAAGAAGAGCAAACCAAAGTCGAGATTTATGTCTTGAGATATCTGGATTTAATGAAAAAATGTTATCAGAGACAGTAGCGTTGACGATTCAAGATTATGAAAAGATACAGAAAATATCGAGTGGGAAAACCTTTTTCTATATTGCCTTACCAGAATTTTACGTAGCAAATGATAAAAATTATGAGTTTACAATGATTTTAGCGGATTATGATAAATTAGGATTAAAGAAAGGCTATTGCTATTGGGGAAGCAATAAAGAAAGTATCGAAGATATATTTACGATTTCTGAAATGGTTCCAAGGAAAATGCCGACACGGATAAATGAGCAATCATGGAAGACAGAAGTGGAGAATATAGAACTGAAGAATTGTGTAATTGTTCCTGTTGAATATATGGAACAGATAGAACAAAAAATAGAACCGGCATACATTCATATGGAATGGAATTCTAAGGAATTAGAAAATAAAGATCAGATGTTAAAGAATATAGAAGAGTATTTAAATAAAATGCATGGAGAAGTATATTCTTACCGTATCTATTCTCCGGAAATAGACTTAAAGAATAATGGATATAAAGTGAAGCAATCGATACGGGTAATCATGCAGGCTGGTATTTTATTTTTAATAGCTTTTTTGGGAGGGATGATATCAATTTTCGAATTATTATTTAACCATAGAAAAAAAGCATACGGGATTAGTCTTGCGTGTGGAGCGGATTATAGGACGGTATTTTATGAAATGTTTGCAGAGGTTGCTTTATTGAATGGGATAGGAATGTTCATAGGAATAGGTATTGGCTACATAGTTACATACTTTGTTGATATGGGAATTATGATCGGTTATATAAAAGTAGAAGGGAGTATCGTGTCATTCATTGCAAGTATAAGTGTTTATTTGTTAATAACTATTATTGTGTCTGGAAAGAGTTATATAAAAATAAAACAAAGAAAAGTGATTGAGCTTTTAAATGGGGATTAGAAAAAGAAAATGATTGTACTAAAAGATATAAAAAAAACATATTATGGAAAAAATATAGAAACCAATGTGTTGAAAGGTGTAGATTTGATGATTCATCCGGGAGAATTTGTTTGTATTTATGGGAGCTCAGGAAGTGGAAAATCAACATTGTTAAATATTGTGGGGGTATTAGATTATGCAACCGAAGGGGAATACACATTGGATGGGATATCTATTAAAAATTTGAATGATAAAAAAATGGCAGAAATCAGAAACCGGAAAATTGGATTTGTTTTTCAGGCGTATCATTTAGTTCAGGAAATGAATGTTTTGGAAAATATTGCTGTCCCACTTGGATATGCAGGAATGTCTAAAAAGAATAGAACTGCAAGAGCACAGGAATTATTGGATGAATTCCATATGAAAGGTTTAGAAAAAAAGTATCCGGCGCAGTTGTCTGGTGGAGAACAACAGAGAGTTTCTATTATGCGTGCAATTTCCAATAGACCGCAGATTCTCTTGGCGGATGAACCGACTGGAAATCTGGATAGTGACAATTCTAGAATGGTTATGGAGATTTTATCTCGTCTGAATAAGGAAGGAATGACAATTATAATGGTGACGCATGATTTGTCACTGGCGAAATATGGGACAAGAATCATTTATATTAAGGATGGGAAAATAGAAGAGCATGAATAGTAAAGAAAGGGAATGATGACAAAATGAAATTACTGGCAAAAACGAGCAATCCTGTGGAATGCGAAAACATAAAAACAATTTTATCATCACAAAAAATAACATATCGGATAGATGTTAGAAACAAAAATAATATGTTTAAATTTGTAACATTGCTATTTATAACAGGATCAGGAGATTTTGGATTTAGAGAAAATGAAGGAAAAAAGTATTATATTTTTGTGGGAAATAAGGATTACCAAAAAGCAACAGAAGCGTTAAGGCAATATAGTAAACAGGTGAACGTATGAAAAAATTAGATAATATAGTAGGAATCGCATTAGTTTCTTGGGGAATGATGTTGCTTTTCATTGTAATGTGGTTAGGAAATAAGTATCCTGAGATACAACAGGATTTACTCCTGATAGTTAGAGTGTATATAGGCCTAGTGACAGTCTTTGTAATATCCAGGATTATTTTTAGGATAACGAGGAGGAGAAAAAGTGAACATTCATAAAAAAATGAAAGCGTTAAAAAGAAATGCTATATTGCTATTACTATATGATTTGCTGGTGTTATGTATTGCGTTTGTAAAAAATGGAATGACAAATATGTCAGCAGAAGCGGTTACGTCACTAATTGTATCTATTGGTTTTGGAATATTCATCAATTTACTCTGGATCGTGGATTCCAAAACTTGGATTACTGATTACGGAAAAAGGAAATGTATCTGGTCCTATTGGTGTGGCGAAATTGTACTTCTGTTGTTAGTAGTTGCTTTGGAAAATATGAATCAACTGGTTGCAACATCTGCCATATTGGGAATGATGGCGGTATATCTTATAATTGGTATATGGTGGGTGAGCCGTAAGCTCTAATGCGTTAACGCTCTCCACACACATTCAGAAACTCCTGTACAAGCGGCACCGGCTTCTTACCCTTTGCCCAGATCAGAAGTATCTTAGTTACAAGATCCGGCTCATCCAATTCTTGTATACAAAGGCCATCACACAAGCTTGCCATGGACTGTGGAAAGATGGCAGTCGCAAGATTTTCCTTTGCCCAGAGCATTGCACCTCTCGGATCGTCGCAGACACAGAAGATGTCCGGATTCATATTCTGGGCATGAAAGGTATTCATGATGAGTTCTTCGTATCTTCGGTATAAGATTAATGGTCTGTGTAGAAGATCAGCGAGTTTTAAGGAAGAGGCAGTATTTTCTGGCGCAGATACCGCGATCATCGGCTCAGAACACAATTCCATATAAGACACCTCGTCAAGACGCAGTGGTGTTCTGGCAACGGAGATATCGATGATCCCGTCCAGAAGATACTGATAAAGCGAATAAGTGATCCCGTCGTGGACTTCAAAGTTCACGTCGGGATTTTTTTTCGAAAACTGGGAAATATAAGGCATGATGGTATCTACCGTTGTCGGAGTCAGGCCGATACGTAAGATACGTTTTTTACCGGTTTTTGAGACTTCCAGTTCGGTAGATCGGGCGTATTCCAGCAGGTTACCGGAGCGGTCGTAGAGAAGCTTGCCGGCTTCAGTCAGGGTAACACCCTTGCTGGTGCGGTCGAAAAGTTTTACATTTAATTCATTTTCCAGCTGGCGGATCTGATAGCTGAGCGGCGGCTGGGACATATTTAAGTGTCTTGCAGCTTCGTTGATGCTGCCGGTGGATGCAATCTCGCGGAAATATTCTAACTGTCTGAGTTCCATGTTGGATTACCTTCCTTATATATTTTTTGTATTGCAAAGCTATAAAAACAATATTATTCATATCAATGATAACGGACTATAATAAAACAGTCAAGGGACATTATGATAAGTAGATAACAGATGATTTATTAGTTATCGGATAGAAAAAAGGAATGGAGTGAAAGAAATGAAGCGTCTTGAGAAATTTCTGAGGCCATACCGCAGGGAAAGCATTCTGGCACCGCTTTTTAAATTATTAGAAGTGGTATTCGATCTTATGGTTCCGGTTGTGGTAGCTCAGATCATTGATGTGGGCGTTGCGAAGAATGACCGTGGATATATTGTGGAAATGTTCTTCGTATTACTGCTTATGGCAGCAGTCGGACTGTTGTGCAGCTTTACCGCACAGTTCTTTGCCGCAAAGGCAAGTGTCGGATTTGCGACCAGTGTCAGACAGGCAATGTTCGATCATATCCAGAGACTGTCATTTACAGAACTGGATACGCTCGGAACGGATACGCTGATCACAAGACTGACAGACGATGTGAACCAGGTGCAGAATGGAATTAATATGGGACTGCGTCTGTTGCTGAGAAGCCCATTTGTCGTGATCGGTGCGATGGTGATGGCATTTACCATCAATGTGCGCTGCGCACTGATCTTTGTCGTGACAGTACCTATCCTGTTTGTAGTTGTATTTTCCATTATGCTGATCAGTATTCCGCTGTTCAAGAAAGTACAGGCAGGACTGGATCGTGTGACAGGACTTACAAGAGAGAATCTGACAGGTGTCCGTGTTATCCGTGCGTTCTGCAGGGAAGAACAGTCGGTGGAGGAATTCGAAGAAGGAAACCGTGAGCTTACGAGACTGAATGAATTCGTAGGAAGAATTTCTGCTCTTCTGAATCCACTCACGTATGTACTGATCAACGTGGCAACTGTGTTACTGATCGCGCGTGCCGGAGTGCAGGTGAATATCGGGAATCTGCAGCAGGGACAGGTTGTGGCATTGTATAACTATATGGCACAGATCATTGTTGAGCTGATCAAATTAGCCTCTCTGATCATTACGTTGAATAAATCAATGGCGTGTGCAGACCGTGTGGCCGGTATCCTGGATGTGAAGTCCAGCATGGAATACAAAGCAGTGGCTGGAAATGATAAAGCTGATGATAATATGGCTGTTGAATTCAACCACGTCACTTTCACCTATGAAGGTGCCGGAGCATCCAGCTTATCAGACATCACCTTCCGGGCGAAGAAAGGACAGACGATTGGAATCATCGGCGGAACCGGAAGTGGTAAGAGTACACTGGTCAGCCTGATCCCGAGATTCTATGATCCACAGGAAGGTACGGTAAAGGTAAATGGCGTCAATGCAAAGGATTATCCGCAGGGAGAACTTTGCCGTGAGATCGGAGTGGTTCAGCAGCGTTCCATCCTGTTCAAAGGAAGTATCCGTGATAATCTAAAGTGGGGCAATGATCAGGCTTCAGATGAAGATCTGTGGAAAGCGATCACAATCGCTCAGTCAAAAGATGTTGTAGAAGCTAAGCCTGGAAAGCTTGATTTTGAAGTGGAACAGAACGGACGCAACCTGTCCGGAGGACAGAAACAGCGTCTTACGATCGCCCGTGCACTGGTCAGCAAGCCGGATATACTGATACTGGATGACAGTTTAAGTGCGCTGGATTTTGCAACAGACGCAGCGCTTCGTAAAGCAATCGGTGAACTGGAAGGCAATGTGACAACATTCCTGGTATCCCAGAGAATTTCCGGCATCAGGCAGGCGGACAAGATCCTGGTTATGGACGACGGTGAACTGGCAGGTCAGGGGACACATGAAGAACTGATGAAAACCTGCGAGACTTATCAGGAAATCTATTATTCACAGTTCCCGGAAGAACGTCCGGTTGTAATGAAGACTTCGGAGAAGACAGAGAAAGGAGCGGCAGAGTAATGAAGAAATTATTAAAGCTCATAGGGAAATATAAGATTTTCCTTGGATTCAGTGTCATCTTTGCTGCGATTTCTGTAGTATTGCAGTTGTATGTGCCGGTCTTATTCGGAGATGCGATCGATGAAGTCGTGGCAGCACATCAGGTGAACTTTGATATGATGTGGTATTATCTGAGACAGATTCTGGTATTCATCGTGATATCGGCACTTGCTACCTGGTTCATGAATCTTTTGAACAACCGTATGACTTACCGGATCGTACAGGATATCCGGTCACAAGCAATCCGGCATATCCAGGTATTGCCGTTATCTTATCTGGATCAGCACAGCACCGGAGATATTGTAAGCCGTGTTATTGCAGACACAGACATCTTATCTGATGGTCTGCTGCTTGGATTTACACAGCTGTTTTCCGGAATTGTGACGATCGTTGTGACGCTGATCTTCATGTTCTCCAAGAATGTGTGGGTAACGCTTTTAGTGATCGTTCTGACACCATTTAGTTTCGTAGTAGCGAAATTCATTTCTTCCAGATCTTATACGATGTTCCGGAAGCAGAGCGAGACCCGAGGACGCCAGACTGCACTGATCGAAGAAATGATCGGCGGACAGAAGGTAGTCAAAGCATTCGGTTACGAGAAAGAATCATCCAGAAGATTTGATGAGATCAATAAAGAACTGCAAAATTATAGTCAGAAAGCGGTATTCTACAGCAGTTTAACGAATCCATCTACACGATTTGTCAACAATATCATTTACGCCGGAGTAGCACTACTCGGAGCTTTTCTGATACCGGGCGGAACGCTGACGGTTGGAGGACTTTCTGTACTGTTATCCTATGCGAACCAGTATATGAAGCCGTTTAATGATATCAGTTCGGTAATTACAGAGATGCAGAATGCGCTGGCATGTGCGGACCGTATCTTTGACCTGTTGGAGCAGAAAGAAGAGACACCGGATGCAGAAGGAGTATTTGCTACAGTCGATGGCAATGTTACAATTGATGATGTGGCATTCAGTTATGATAAAGAAAAAGAACTGATTAAGAATTTCAATCTGGATGTAAAACCAGGTATGCGTATCGCAATCGTTGGTCCGACCGGATGCGGTAAGACGACATTTATTAATCTGCTGATGCGTTTCTATGACGTAGATGAAGGAAAGATCTTGGTGGATGGAAAAGACATCCGGGAAGTATCCAGACATGCGCTCAGAAGCAGCTTTGGCATGGTACTGCAGGATACCTGGATCAAGAGCGGAACCGTGAGAGACAACATCTGTTTTGGAAAGCCGGATGCAACTGATGAAGAGATCATCTGTGCGGCGAAAGAAGCAAGAAGCTGGGAATTCATTCGCAGACTTCCGAAAGGGCTGGACACGGTGCTCCATGAAGACAGCATCAGCCAGGGACAGAAACAGCTTCTGTGTATCACAAGAGTCATGCTTTGTCTGCCGCCGATGCTGATCTTAGACGAGGCGACATCAAGTATTGATACCCGTACCGAATTGCAGGTACAGGAAGCATTTGATAAACTGATGAAGGGCAGAACAAGCTTTATCGTAGCACACAGACTTTCCACGATACGGAATGCTTCGTTAATCTTAGTTATGAAAGACGGTAAGATCATCGAGCAGGGCAATCATGAAGAACTGCTGAAAAAAGGTGAATTTTACCATAAACTGTATCACAGCCAGTTTGAAAGTTAATATATCAATGTAACATAAGTGAGGCCGGAGGTTTTTGAAATCTCCGGCCTCACTTATAATGCACAGTATGAATTTTTGCGGTATAATACAATTACAGTGTAATGAAAACAGGGAGAATAAGCATGGGTTTTAGAAAAGATTTTGTATGGGGGGCAGCAACAAGTGCATATCAGATAGAAGGTGCCGTGAAAGAAGACGGAAAACCGATCGATGTATATGGACAGAATATATATAATGGATATTGTGTGCGGATGGGAGAAGACGGAAGGTCGGAAACAGTAAGCCGCTATGAAGGATTTCCAAAAACAGCGATTGTACTTCCAGTGGTCACTGATGGATAACTTTGAAATAAGGCTACCGCAATCCCACTGGCTTTAGACGTTGGGTTAAGGTAGCCAAAAATCAGAAATTATTGTATACTCATGGCATGGGAACAT
>OHMN01000395.1_pt1 | contig 41739 bp, 45 predicted proteins | sample 1569361 | NCBI WGS metagenome assembly OHMN01 (sample SAMEA3541508, study PRJEB24748) | human gut metagenome | biome: human gut; feature: human-associated habitat; material: faeces | place: China | collected 2012
ACAGTACACTTTCGGTGGATGGTTAACAGGGATTGATTCAGACTTTGTTCTTGACATTTATCTCTGGCAGGAATCAAACGAGGATGTAGTAGAAGATTACGATGACATTCCACTTTACTTAGGCGAAGAGGGAACCCGTACAGTAAAGAAACTTATCTGGGATGCACTTGGCAAAATGCTTCTGAACATCTAATCATATGGCTGTGCTATCGGCATGACGGGCAAGGAGGACATACAGAAGTGAAAGACAATAAGAAACTTAGAAGAATCACATTGATACTTCTCATTGTAAAGCTTGTATGTGACGTTATATCACTGATTAGCTATCAGAGAAAAGATGAATCACAGGAGGAAAATAACCATGATTAAATATGCAATGCTTAAAGCTATTCTTTCAGCACTTGCAGTTACTACACCAGTAGCAGAGACAACCTATCTTGATACAGGTATTTACTGTTCTGATACTCAGTCAGTAGTTGATTCTGAAGGCGAAGAGTGGGGCTATGATGTAGAACTTCCAGACGGTACACCTGTGATTATCACTTTTGATTCCCAGAATACGGACAGTCGTTATGATGATGTGATAACCAGACTGACAGAGATGGATTCTGATGACGGGTATTACTGGAAAAGATAACCTAACTAAGCAATAATAAACATCCAACAGGGAGGACGGAAACCATGAGAAGAACAGAAACAGTGATGACCTATGACCAGTGGGAGCGCAGATTTAAGAGACAAGTAAAAAGATATGTCAAGAGGAAATTAAATAGAGCATTTATGTATCTGGTTACGTTCTTCCTGATCACAATGCCTATCTGGATGTTTATAGATTACATTTTAAGAGGGTATTGAAATATATTTCTTCGGAACATTGGAAAGGAAACAGATATGAGAAAGCTTACATGTAAAAATGGAAATATTGTTTATGTTGGAACGCAAGAGGAAGTCAGAATAATACATCATGCCATGTATCGTGCATGGCTGAAAGATAAAATTCAGATAACACCAACAGGTTATTTTACATATGAACGTATTCGCATTGAAGGATTCAATCTGATACAGGGAATATTACTTGATAAGAGAGAAGGATATTTTGACCCTATATCATTTGATGAAATAATGGAAATGTTCATCAATGGAAAATTCAGAACCTATTAACCATCAATGGAAATAAATCAGAAAGGAAGCGTGAGCAGAATGCGTAAGAAAGACAATAAGGAACTGGAAAATACAAAAGCCACGGGGACATTTGTAGTGGAAACAGATCATGGCATTGTAACTAATATTGGATATAGTGCCATCATGCAGCCGAATGTTAAATTCAGTGGAAAACCTATGAAATGGTTTGATGATACTAAACTGTTAAAGAAGAAGTAAAACGGAAAGCGGTCATTTTTGACCGTTATTCGTCCAAACAACACAACACATATGAGAGATTGGAAAATATAAGAACGTGAACACGGGAGATTGTAAGGCTATGGCATCAGCGGAAACAAAGCAGAAGGAAAGTAATATGAAGAGATGTAAGATAACAAGAGCGGAAACTAAGGCAACAATGCCAAAGAAGTTAATTACATCATTAGGTTTCTTTCCTATCACATCAGCGGAAATAAATGAGGGCAGTTCAATCCAGTTCTATATCAATCTGGATAGTTCAGTTATAGCTCCTGAATGCAGAGATACCATTGGAAACTGTATAGAATCACAGGATAAAGCTAAACGCATAGAATGGACTTGGAACAATGCAAAGATAGAGTTATCAATGCGCTTGCATGTGATTATTGACTCTAATTGGAATGTATCATCATCAAAGCTTGAAGTACATTATCAGGATAAGGAACAGAAAGATATATTTGGAAAATTATCTTTTGTCAACATTGTAAGAGAATATACATTAAAGACAATAATTGCTGATGCCATCAGAGCCAGATTATTACAGTAAGCGGAAAGAGTGATGGAAAATGAAGCAGTCATCTAAATATGCAGGTAAATGGGACAAGGATAAAAGAAATCTGAATAGTTTCTTTCACTTCAATGACGGAAATTATGCAGAGATAGATGAGAGCGTGGAAAGTTTTGACTTTAAGCGTTGGCTAAAGGAAACAGTCATATGTAAAGGAATCTGATAAAGATTATTACAATGAGGTAGCAGAGAACATATAGGGGAATAATTGGTGGTATTCTTCCTGTGCAAGTACACCATACAGAGAGGAAAATTATCATGAGATCAGAAGAGCAGAGAATCATTGGAAATTTTGCAGAGAAAGCATGGGGATTAGTTAAAGACATGGAACAGGTAGAGTCTAAGGTAATAACAACACCTTTAGGAATGCTTGAAGTTACATCAGCAGAAATGGATGAAGATAATTCGATGGAATTTTACATCAATGTTTCTGGTACATGTCCAGAATGGTTTGATGCTATTAAACAAGCAATTGAGACAGGAAAACTTGCACATGAAGAAGTCAAGAGATATGGATGGACTTGGAGCAGTGCAGGAGTAGATACTTTGACACGGTTACATGTGCTTATTAATCCTGAGTGGAAAATAAGGACAGGTTTGGAGGTATATTTCCAGGATAAGGAAAAAGATTATCTATTTGGCACAGTATATTTTAATATCAATGTTACAAATGATGTTGCATTAAAGGAAATTATTGTTGATGCAATCAGAAGCAGATTGTTCCAGTAAATCAGATAGAAAGCATAGAAGTATATACATATGGGAGAATGCTTGCGTGGTGTTCTCCCTGCACACAAACAGGAGGATTATAGAAATGGCAGTAAAATATCCAGAATTTAATGAATTAAAAAAGGAATCAGCATTTGACTGGTTAGTAAAATCAGAGGGCGAAAGCTTTACAAAAAATAAAGCAATTATTAGATTTGATATGTTCACTCAGAATAGAAAAGTAAGCATCTCAAATGATATGAAGAAAGCTATCTTGACACTGTTAAAGAAGTATGTAGATGCAGAACAGACATCATATACAGATGTAACCATTAATGTAGAGTTGCAAAAGGTATTTGATCGTAATAGCAAGCGTAAACCTAAAACGGAAATCTATTATATTCTGTGCGTCACTGTTAAGAAAATGAATGGTGAAACTTGTAATCTGAAAAATACAATGGAAATTCACAATGTAAAAGGCTCTGGATTATTATATAAATCCTGTAAGATTTATGCATATGATTCGTTGAAACAATTCATTCTCAAATAAAGATGGAGGTGCAGCAGTCGTGAAAGAATATATCATAACTAATGGTTGCCATTATATCTCAATAACAGATACTGGAAAGATTATAAAGACACGAGATTTGATGTCTGCTACAAGGTATGCACTTGAAGTTGATGCACACCGAGTGATTAATTCTAATGCGGAGAAATGTAAAGGATACCATACATTGCTGTTGTGTAATAATAATTCTTGTAAAAAGCGGAAAATATATTCCTCTGATGTGAAGCGTATTCTTTATATACATGCTAATGGTATATGTGCAATTTGCGGAAAACCATTACAGTTGCAAGAGGTTAGCTTGGATCATTATATTCCGCTTTCGCGTGGCGGTGCTGATGATATTGAAAATCTGGAAGTTACACATACATCATGCAACCGCATCAAATCTGATTTATTACCAGAGGAATTAACATCTGAGTTAATGGACATTTTGATGTATCAGATAGAGAAGAAAGGGTGTCACAAGCTTCGATGGAATATTGCAAAGTTTATGTTAAAAGAATTTTGTTAATAACACATCTTAATTCATACTAAAACAGTAGGAAATAAACTATTCTTTGTGATATTTACATGATGTTGCAAGGAATAGTTTACTATATATGGTATTCGATAATTTTGAGATATTCAATAAACACAAGGAAATTATGGAATCATATGGTATATAGATATGGGATGTTATGTAAACTTCGAGAATGGTCAGTAATAGCAAGGGATTATAGGGTATTTCGCAGTAAATTGGTAGGAATTAATAAGGCAAAAAAAATGACTGCCTTGAAAATAGAACGAAGAACGAAATTAAATACGAACTATTTTATGTAGTATTTGTGTGTTGCAAAAAGATAGAAAAAGTGCTGAAAAGCCTTGATTTATAAGGCTATCTGGGATTTTTCAGTTTATAAGAAATAGTTTGATAATTAAAGCAAATATCAGGGAGTAGTGTTCGTGATTAAAATATTTTTGGGTTATAAGAGAGTGAGACTACACAATATATAATATATAGAGCATGATTAATACACAATATATAGCATATGCAACATATACAATACACAACATACGCATATAAAACACAAACATCATCCCTGCTGCAACATCAACACATTATTATTCCTGTTTATAATTATTGTCACCAGACAACTACTTTACGGCAATTTTGCCAGAATGTTAAAAATATAAAAGGAGTACAAAATTGAGAGAATTAAAAATTGATCCAGAATTGAGAGACTTACTTCCCCCTCTTACAAGTGAGGAATATAAGCAGCTTGAAAAAAATATTGTAGAGAATGGTTTTGATAGGAACTTCCCTATTATGGAATGGCAAGGTTTTATTGTAGATGGTCATAACCGATATGATGTTTGCAAGAAACATAATATAGAACCTATTATTAGCACACTTGCTTATAAAACAAAAGAAGAAGTTATGGAATGGATGTTGGATATTCAGCTTGGTCGCCGTAATCTTACTCCTATCCAGAAAATCGCTATTACTGAAAAGTATAGACCTATATATGAGAAACAGGCGAAAGAGAAACAATCAGATGCGGGGAAAAATTATGGAAATGGCACAGAGAAGCTTCCCCCAAAATTGGGAGAAGCTAAAAAATCAAAAGAAAATGAAACTAATACAAAGCTTTCCAAACTTGCTGGTGTTGGAAAAGAGACTTATCGCATGGGTGCAAAGATCCTCAACTCAAATAACGAGAAACTAAAGCAAGAAGTTCTCTCAGGTGAAAAGAGTATTAATGCAGGATATAGAGAATTAACTGGAAAGAAAGAGAATCTGTATATATAACCGTTCCCAAATCTGGGAACGCTACATCAGTTCACAGAAATACTACAGTAGTCATTCTATGAACAAATAACAACCCTACACCCAAAAAGAAAGAAATCAATAATATGAGACAAATAAGCCAACCAAGCAATCCAATCCAACCACTAAAAAGAAAATGCAGTGGATGTGGTGACATTATGACCATCACTAAATCTGATTATCACAATAACTATATCTTGTTTGACAACAAACTTTATCATAAGGATTGTTACTTCAAGACAAAGACCATCACAAAAAAATGCTATGAATGCAAGAGGAATATCTCATTCCCACCTATTACAGCAACACTTGCACAGCCTGACAGCGTATTTTATAACGATCATTTCTATCATGCGAAATGTTTTATCAAATGGTGTCACAGCACTGTACGAAAAAACAAAATGCGTATGATTGCACTGGATAACATTGATTTTTACCGGAAGAACGCATCTGACTGTGTACAAGAAACATTTATTAATAAGAAACAGGACGCTGCCAGTATAAAAAAGTTCATTGAAGATGCAAATACTTACATCATGAACTGGTTTGATGAAGCAGAATTAACTGTATTTTTAAAAGATATGTATAGTATTGTTGTCATAGATCAGTTTACATGGAGCAAGATCAAAGATTCTGGTATCCCACTGTCTGATTTACTGTATATGTGGAAAAGACGCAAGGAAGATTTGTACAAGTTAAATCAAAAGTTGATTACCCAAAACAACAATCATATATCGACAGAATCACTTATCAGATATGATTTAAAGGTTCTCATAAACAAATACAGCAGTTATCTGAAATGGAAAGAACAACAAAAAATTTTAGCAAATGAGAAAGAGTCGGAGAAATCAAAGATGAAAGACGATCACATTATTAATGAGATTATATCTGCTAGACAGTACAATGAAAAGCTTGATACTGACACATCAGAAGGTGGCGTTGACATCAATGCGTTAGTCGATGATATATTTTGATGAGGGATAATCATAGCATCACCAAAAGAGAAGAATCTAATGAGAATGACTCCACAATTTTGTGGAGTCAGATTAAATCTAATAAGAACAGGAGAATACAAACCATGAGATTAATAAAAGATACCATAAAATTAAGCAACAAAATTATTACCAGTAAATCATTATCACACGATGCAATCTTAGCATATACGGGTTTGCGAATGTTAATGCTTCGAGATTCCTATGTAAAATCAGGATTATCATATGACATATGTACTTCTTCAGGAGCTATTGCATATGAGCTAGGTCTCCAGGAATCAGATAAATATATGCTTGATGCAATCAAACAAGGCTTGATGGAATTATCAGAGAAAGAAATAATTAAAAGCACACCATATGTAAACGGATTTATCATTGATATACATGGTATATACTTGGATATTACAGAACCATATGTTCAGATTGACACAGCATTTATAAATCTATTAATGGATTCAGATGAACAAGGAAGAAAGAAGATTCCATTGCTTAGATATTATATTGTTCTTACCAGTGTAGGCGGTTACAGTGCAGAAATAAGAAGAAAGCTTACACAAAAATACATAGCATCATTAGCACAGATCACTTGTGAAATGACTTGTCACAGATATAATCGGCTGTTAGAAGATATGAAGTTCATTCAAAAGAGTGAAACTACTGCTCTGGAAACCACATTATAATAAGGAAAGGAAACCACCAATATGGAAAATAAAGAAAGAAAAACAATTGTAATATTTACAGCATCAAAGGCAAGAGAATTACTCAAAGCAGGATTTCAGATTATTGATATCAAGCCACATCATGATGATCCTACAAAGAAGCAATCAGTTTTCGTATTCAAGTATGATCCTAGAATTAATGATTTTATCTAATTCATTTCTGCAATAATTCCCCAAAATAAAAAGAGAAAATAAAAACATACAGATTAATGCGTGTCCGCTTTGCGTCCACTATTGAACTAAGATTTTACAGATATATTTCCAAAATCTACTAGTCAGAACATACAGATTAATATAATTATAAAATATTTCTGACTAGTATAAAATGGAAAAGGATTTATTCCTGTTTTATTTTAATTCATAATTAATTTCATTTTTATTTTAATACATACAAAAAATACATGGAGAAGAAATATAAGTAATCTCAAGACGTATTTTATGTGTAGCGAAGCGGAACAGAAAATATGGCTTGCATTAATCTGTATGCCCGAAATCAACTAGAATAAAAGGAGTCATAAAAAATGTTAGAATTAAACAAGGAATATACTTACAGAGAAATCTGTGAAGAATTAAAATGGAAAATTTACAATGGTGGAGATTCAAAGAAAGCACAAATCAAAGAGATAGAATCTGCTTTCAAGTTCTTCCATCCAGAGAACAAGAAAACACATAAACCAAAGAAATCATACATATTTATTGAAATCCTCAAGGAACCTGTGCAGCCATCAGTTAAAAATAATGGTGGTTCAAATAATAATAAGAATATCACACCTACTATGGATTATATTCGAGGTGTGATTACAAGGGATATGTCTTTAGAAGAACCTTTTACAATGTCAAAATTACTTTGTGAGATTTTGGAACTTATGAATATAAAATGTTATTCAATTCCATATAAAGATGATCCAGAAATTGATGCTTATTGTCAGGAACAGCAGATTCATAGTATCAGATTGTTTAAGGACTATTCTTCTATGTTGAAAAAAGTATTAAAGGAAATTGTATTGAAATCCCTTGAAGTATTAGAAAAGAAGAACCTTGCAGAATATGAGGACGGATATAAAATCTATTATCAGATGGTTAAGAATGCAAAAACAGACGAGGGAGAGGGCATACGTGGTGAGATTTTTACTACAGATGTAAATGCTGAAATTTTAGAAAACGAAACCCTGAGATGCAATGAATTAAATGATAAATATTTTTTGTCTGATAATATGTCTGGTAGGCAGTTGCTTAGAAAGATATTTGCATCAAAAGCACTTACAAAAGAATTTGGCAAAGAGAAAATCAAAGGACTCATGAAGAATACAGAGGCTATTGAGAAAATGAATGATATTGTTAATGAGACATATAACAATCCTTGGTTCAATTGTTCCCCAAAATATATCAGCGAGGATAGACCAATTATTGATTACTACAGAGCGGTTTCCATCAATTCTATTGAAGAATTGCATTTGAGTGAATCAGAACTGGATGAACTGGCAAAGGAAATATGTCATATTGTGATCAGTAAGAGTAGGAAAGCGTTCTTTCAGAATAAAAATAATCAGAAATATTATGATTCTGTCGAGGATAAACAGGATATAGTCACGATTGAGAAGCTTCTTTTTAGAAAGGGACTTCTGGATGATTTTGTAAATGAAATGGTCGATTTTGCTGATACTGGTTAAGGGTGATGATCTTATTATCTTCTGTTAAATTGTATGAACATATATAATATAATCTGTTGAATGGATGTTCTCAACGTGGTACTATAATAAATAGATGATAGTATCGGGGGAACATACAAATGAAAGAGCTTATAGATTTTTTACAAAGAGAATTTTCAGATGATGCAAAAGAAATACAGACGGATTTACAACGCATATATGATTGTCTGGATAAGGTGCATTCAGAAGTTGATAAGAGATTGCCTACTATTAAGGGAGATTATGCTAAAATTGGAGAATATTATGCAATGGGGCAAGAACTAAAACAGATTAAGGAAAAGATAAAAGAGATATGCAATTTATTTCCTGAATCTGAGAGTGCAGGTGTTATAAATATACCAGAAGAATCAGAAATAATGCCGGAGAAGTTGCCAGAAGTAGATATACCAGAAGAATCTCTTATAGATAAAGATAAAGAGGAAGAGGATGAGATATCTGCAAAAGGTGGGAGAGTTAATTATGCTAATTATAGAGTAGATGATACAGTTCCGCATTTTTTATCAGAAGATTTTACGCATAAAAGACCTGTAGCATTTGAATTTGACGGTACTCAATATTCAGTTAAGGACTGGAAACAGTTTTTACTGATGATTTGTGAAATTATGTATAATAAGAATCATGCACAATTTGAATCTATTGTTATGGAAAAAGATATGCAGGGAAAAACAAGAGCATATTTTTCTAATAATAAAGAAGTATATACGGCAATGTATGATGGAAGAAAAATTTCCAATAGTAATATATACATTGAAACAACACATAGTGCAAATACAATATGTGACATTGTTAGCATATTATTTAGAAAGTATCGTATTCCTTATGCTGCGCTACAGATATATTTGAAAGCGGATTATACACCGTTACATCAAGCAGAAACAGAGAGTAAGCCTGATAACAATAGATCAGTAACCATGAAAATTGATTCTAAATCAAGTACAAAATCTAATCCAGATGATTATAGATTTATAAAAGATTCATATGTGCAACAATCTGATCCTGCAATGAATGGATTATCTCAGAGAATGGGAACACCTTCTCATTTAGAATATCTGCATATGAAAGAAAATGATACAAAACGTCATAAGAGCAGATGTACAGAGTATGATAACAAAAAAGATATTTGTATGTGTACAGATTCAGCAAATTATTTATTGAAATGTGGTGGATCAAGCCACTGTAAATATTATAGGGAAGAACAGGAAGAAACAGAACAGGATAAAGAAGATCTTGACCAGTTGGAACAACAACCGCTTGTTGTCAAAAAGAAACAGATAATAAAAATATTGCCTAAGGATGCGGTTAAGAAATGTCCGATATGCCAAGAGCCAACAAAACAAAATGCTATAAGTGTTTTCTATTACTATGATAATAAGCGTAAGAATAATTCATTAGCAGGATATTATTGCGAGAAATGTAAAATGACATACATTTCAGATGTTTTGTACAAGATGTATACTGCAAATAAAATAGAAAAGAATATAGATGTGATTTTTGTAAAGGCATAACCCATCCCTCACAGAATCAATTCTATGCTGAGAATCCTTATATACAATCTTAAATTTCCAACGAAAACCATGCACCCTAACAACTTTACCCTTAAAGCATTTGCGTTGAAATTTGATGGTTATTTCTTCAATATATTGTGAAGAAATGAGTATAAGATGACTGCTGCTGTACCGATATTTATATAAAGATGGAAAAGATATAATTCTTGAAATAATGCATAGTATTGACAATGCATTGCATAAGCTATATAATGATAATATAAATAGATTAGAAAGCAGGTGGATTTATGGCAAATGTATCAATTAGAATGGATGATAATTTAAAGAAACAAGCAGAAGATCTTTTCAATGATTTAGGTATGAATCTGACAACTGCATTCACAATTTTTGTAAAACAGGCAATTAGAGAACAGGGAATACCGTTTGAGATTACCAGAGAAATACCAAACAGTGAAACAATATCAGCAATTAATGAAGTGCAGCAGATGAAACAGAATCCTTCTCTTGGAAAAGCATATACAGATGTGGACAAGATGATGGAGGAATTATTAGCATGAAATATACGGTTAAGCCGACCAGTAAGTTTCAAAAAGACTTAAAACGTATTCAGAAACGTGGATACGATATGAGATTAATGACTGATATCATCAAAAAATTGGCAAATGGTGAAATATTACCGCCGAAGAATCGAGATCATAATCTTTCAGGAAATTATAGTAATTGCAGAGAATGTCATATTGCTCCTGATTGGTTGTTGATTTATGAAGTCTATGAAGATGAACTATTCCTATATTTGACAAGAACTGGAAGTCATAGTGATTTGTTTTGATTAAAATAATAGGACTATAACAATATGAACGAATATTTTCCAACAGTAGTACAGGTGATACCATTGGATAACTTTCATGTGCAGGTATTTTTTGATGATGGCAAGATTGTAGATTATGATGCTACAAAAGATTTGAAAGCAGAAATATTTAAGCCATTAAGAGATATTGATGCATTTAAAGAAGCTTGTACCGTTATGAATGGTACTCTTGCATGGGATCTTTCTGGCAACAGAGATGAGTCCAGTTGCATTGACATTGATCCGTTTACTGTATATGAGTTAGAATCCATTAATAATCTGATTGCTTGAATAATGTGATCACAATTTAATATGAGCAGTATGAAAGCCCTCGGGAGTTAATCCTGGGGGCTTTTGATATGTTGAGAAGATTTCAATTGCTCTAATTCTTCTTGAAGTTGCTTTGCTTTTTCAAAATATTCATTAGATTCTTCTTCGTACTCTTTAGAGGATTCAATATAGTGCTTACAGTATTTATAGATTAAATCAAAATGAAAGCAAAGTTGATTGATGATATGAAGATATTGTTCTTCTGTTAATCCTTTTTGATGCGTAATATCATCATAAAAAACTCTATGATCTTTATCTGACAATTTTTTTTTGTAATTAACGAGCATAGGAAAAGGTTCTTGCCCCATATAAGTTTGGTGGTTTTTCCAAGTCATATATTCTTCCGGAGAAAAATATTGAATTACATCCTCAATTTCAAAGTTACTATATTCATTTAAAGGTTTAATACATGTTCGTGGTGTTATAATATGGGTATCACTGAGTTTTTCTTTCAATTTAAGTAATTCTTCATTTGAGATATTAGGTTTGTTTAACCCGTAATATTCGTTATATTTAATTAAAATATGATATGAATTTTCTATGGCATTATATAAATTAATCATAGATACTTCATCATTACTGAATAGAACATTTGTATCTTTGAAAGCTCTAACAATCCAATCTACAACAAGATTTTTCCATGATTTACAAATGTTTTTTAATTGTTTTGTAATGTCTTCTGAAGAACATGAAATTAATTTATCGGTTAGACTATTGAATTCTTTGGTTGCGGCATATAAATATCCTCTGATTTGAGAATAAATAAGATATTCTGAAAAATCTATAATATTCCCTTCGTTGTCCATGATTCCCTTAGAAATCTGAGTGTTAATGTCATTAATCTTATTGTCTAAATGCTCATATGAGTTTTCGTAAGTGTTATTTAAAATTAGCATAAAGGCATTTACTAAATCTTTAGTTTTAACAGACTTTAAACGTCCATTTTCTACTTGGGATAGCCAAGATTGAGCACGTCCTATTTTAATAGATATATTATCGGCAGTCATTTCTGGGTTGCTTTCTTTGGCTGATTTTCGCATATCAGAAACATATTTTCGTATGGCATTATTCAATATAATTTTTTTACCAAGCATGTCAAGCCCACTCCTTAACTTATGGATTGATATAAGAATAATACAAAATCAAGCAAAAATCAATTGAATCAGGTAAAAATACTGGAAAATCATTAAAAAATAATACAAATAATACAAAATTAAATAAAATAATACAAACTCTTGACATACGACATACACAGTGCTATAATTCAGAATGTAAACAAGATACAGAGCAGTACAGAGTAACATAACTGCTCTGTTGATGGGATAACAGACACATTGGAACGAGTAAGAAAGCTTAATCAAATCGTAATATTATAGGTTGACGCAAACAAATGTTTGGGTATATAATGGTGTTACGGACAAAAAGAAAGAGACAACGGTATTTGGCGATACCATCATCTCTATCTTATAGGATGAGTTCTAAACTCAATCCAGTATGTATTGTACAGGCATCACGAATGAAGTCTATACTTTTCCTTGAACAAGAATAAGTGTATCATAAATTTCATTTTTGTGCAAGTCTGCACAATTTATTTCCCATAAAAATTTAAGAGCAGCGAGATATGACAGGTAAGCTATGTACTTTTGTGCATTTGCAGATCGGTTTATTTCCTGCACCCAAATGTACTATGAAAACTGAATAACAGGAGGATCACATTATGATTAACGCTGAGAAAATCGTTTTCGAGAAGTAGAACTACTATACTCCTTCATGGAGTGGTGTGACTACGGTAAAGATTCTTGAAGTATTACCCAAGGGGAAAGTGCGTGTAAAAGCAGGTGAATCTATATTTGTACGTTCTATACAGTATATGTTCAATACTGCTAAAGATGCAAATACAAGCCGTAAAGCATGGGAGAGTTTTGAGAGAAAACGTAAAAAGGCGGCAAAAAAGAGTAAAAAGAAGTGATAATTTGAAACTTGGATTTCATCTTAATTATATGGATGGAATCAAAAATTTTTACCTTAATGATACGAGATAATCAGTGAACAATAAAGATTCGTGGAGGTGAAAAACAGTTGAGTCACGATTTAAACAGAATTGAATATGTGATTATAAATATCATGCTGAAAAACTTTGCTACAGATCATATGCATTCTATGTCATGTGAAGAAATCTGTGATATAGAAGGACGAAGTAAGATCAGTACCATTTATAAGCACATCAGGAAACTAGAAGGTCTTGGACTTGTAACCAAGGGAGCAAAGATTGAAAGAGCATATGGTTACATATTAACAGATAAGGCAATTGGAATGATGCCTAAATCAGATAATGCGAGGGAGGATTAAGCTAAAATGATTAAGAATAAAACAGGTTTTGTTGGAATCGGTGGATATGCAGGAAATCAGTTGCTTCCTTTTTATAAGAAAAACTATCCATGTTTGTTTATTAATTCAGCACATCAGGATTTGGATAGTTTAAAAGAGGTAGATGAATCAGACAAATATCATATTCCTGGTGGAGAAGGGTGTAATAAGAATAGAAAGAAATCGAAAGAACTTTTCCGAAAGGATATTGACAATATTGTTAATGCAGTTAAAGAGAAGTTTCCTGGAATAGAATATCTGTTTGTTGCGGCTGCATTAGGTGGTGGAACTGGTGCAGGTGGAGTAGCAGCACTGAAAAAGATTGTAATGGAAGAACTTGATTTGAAAGCGTGTGGTACTATTACAGTTTTACCTGATACGAAAACAGAATCTATTCAAGCTTTGATTAACAGTTATGAGACTTTAGCAGAGATCGAATCTACATTAGATGAACCTGGAGCCGTATTTATTCTGGATAACAGTAAAAACAATAATAAGATGCGGATTAATGAAATGTTCTTCTGGTATTTGGATGCTTTACTAACCAGTGATTGCAATTCAACTCTTGGGAATGTAGATGATGCTGAGATTGGACAGTTGCTTTCAACTCCGGGGGTTTCCATTATCAGTAAGCTTGGTAAGGATAAATCAGATATGCAGAACTTACTGAGTACCTTCCATAATAATATTTACGCACCACTTGAAGAAGATAAGGTAATTAAATATATCGGATTGATTAATTCTGGAATGGGAAAAGGAATCCGTATAGAAGATATTTATGAAGAAGTTGGAACACCTCTTGATACTTATATTGGATATGAAGCAGATTCAACACTTTGTGTATTATCTGGATTGTCATTGCCATATACAAAAATGGATGAGATTAGAGAGAAAATTGATGCAAGTAAGGATACCATCAAACGAAATATTACTGCACAGAATAACAGTAGACTTACTAATAATTTAGGATTTTTTGATGAAGTTTCAGAAAAGCCAAAGGAAAAGAAGAAAAGTAATAGAGATATGTTGTTTTAATTCAATAACTATTTGTAAGAGTTTAGGGTAGTTCATAAGAGATAAAACATATTTAGAGAATAATTTATACGGAGGATATAAGAAATGAATAATATCACAGTCGAGGAATTTATGAAACAGGTAGGCAATTCACACGTAGATGTGGAACCAAGTGTATATAGCAGAGCAGCGATGGAATTGAATAATGCAACAGTGTCTCATGATGATAAAAATAAAGAACTTGTATTTTATTACGGGTGCAATGCAAGTTTGATATTTGAAACTGACAATATTTATAATATTTCCTCTATGAATGAGGAAAGCTACGTTATTACTTTAGATGATGGACTGGCATTCAATGTAACAAAGACACCAGAAATTAAATAATTTATACGGAGGATTCAGAACATGAACAGAGCAGAGAGAAGAAAAGCAGCAAAAGAACAGAGAAACAATAATATAGGAAGAAACACCAACAGCAAGCACAATTTTGTTGATATGGGAAAGTGGGATATCCCAATCAATGAATTAAAACAGGATGAGAATCTGAAAGATCCTAATGCAGATCCAGAAGTTATGGCTTTATTCAACGAAGTTTATACCAAATGGATGGGAAGTACATTGGTCAAGAATCTATATTCCAAAGTGCTTATTACACTGGGAATGGAGTATCTGGACACTTTGACATCATTGAAATTTGACCTGATTCCGATGGAAGATAGAGTCTACGTCAGAGATACAGTGTACCATATGGCAAATACTTGTAATTTCTTTATGGGTGCGTGTGCCGATGGTCTCAATAAATCATTACAGGATTATATTGACGATTCTCGTAAGGCAAATAGAAGAGAGGTTGAACTTCCTTCCATAATTAACACAGGGCTTGAATTTCAGACATTACCAAAGGCAGAACAGATTGATGATATGTATGCTGATTTTCTTGTAAAACATGCTAATGAACTTGATCCATATCTGATACTGATAAAGCCTTCTGAAATCAGAGGTGACGAAGAGTATGTTTGCAAAGTCCTCAGAATGATTGTGAATCAGTCAATTAAACTTGATAAAGAGATTGAGATTCCATCAAGTAAATATGTAGTGGAACTTTAAGACACACAGAGAAATATATATCAGTGGATGGGGTTGCACCTGTCCACTGAGAGAAAGGAGAGCTATGTATTATGAATGATAATAAAATGATTACTCAGTCAAGAATTATTGAAGAGTATGGATGGACGAAAAGTTTAATCAGTAAATTTCTTCCAGATCCAGTATTGAAAGCGAATCCTCATTATAGAAAGGCTGCTCCTATGAGATTGTGGGATGAAGATACCGTTAAGCAGGCAATGACAACATCAGAATTTCAAGATGCTATGGAGAAAGCTAATAAGCGTAAGAAATCAGCAAGTAAAGCAGTCGAAACTAAGTATAGCAATATGAATCATAGTGTTCAGTTGTTTATAGATTCAATTACTATAAAAGTTTTATCGGATGAAGAATTAAAGACTAAGGCACTAAAAGCAAAACAAGAGTGGTATCAATGTCATCCATGTTCTTTAAATGGTGATTGGATTGATGAGCCATATATGAAAAATGCTTATACAGCCGATGAAGAAACTATCAATCGTTGGATTGTAAACTATATCAGACATAATTTGGTAAGTTATGATAATTTTCTTGGCAGTATTGATGGAAAAGTAGGATCAGTAGAAGCTTATCCAGAAGTTAAAATTGCGGTACTTGAAAAAATTGCTAATACATATCCGAAATATAAGGATGAATGTGAGAGACAGATATTTTTTGTTGATTTCAATGCGGATAGATAAAAGGAGAATCAATTCATATGAATGAAAATTTTCGGTCAATTGGATTAGATACGCAAGATAAAATTGCAGAGTTCATTGATTATATTGATGACTTGGAAGATACCGAAGAAATTAAAAGTGATGTTTATGGATTCTTTGAGGAAGAGTCATCTTACAATGAGAATCATATACCTGCCTATATTGTAATGACAAAATATAAAGGCAAATATATCGTTTGGGTTAGAGATCAATGCTGCGATTTTGCTATAAGTTATCCACCATATAATTTGTGTGATATATTTTCGACCTATGATGAAGCTAACGAATATTATAAGTCATTGGCACATTCTGGAATTAAGCCTTTAAATGAACAAGTAGAAGAGTGTAAGAGTCAACTCATGGATGAAGTTGATCTTAGAGTGTCAACAATGGTGCCGAATGTTCTTAATATTAAGGTGTGGTATAAAAACTGCTTAATCATTGAACATCTGACAAAGTTTGATGTTCAGTATATCAACAATGCAATAACTATGTTTAATAATTTTTGCGCAGAAAGAGATATAAACATTTGCAAGATATATAAAAGCAGAAACGTTAATAATCAAAGAGCATATGTTATTGAATTTAAAAAGAAAAATGAAAGTGCAGCAATTCACATATATCATATAGATATTCCAAGCGTTTATCAAGGGCGGGTACGATGTGTAATTGATTTATTGGATAATGCAAAAGTGGTGGAATCGGGATGTATAATTCCATCTTCCAACTGTCAATGTCAGATGTATTTCGATAAGAAGAAAGGAGAGAATTAATAAAGTGTACGGAATTGTTAAATATTACAATCAGCAAAAATGCTACGGATTCATTGGTACAAGTGATGGGAAGGAGTATTTCTTTCATATCAGCGGTCTGAATAAGAACTACAGCGGTAAACCAAATGCTGATGACAACGTAGAATTTAAGGTCAGTGAGCCAAATGATAAAGGATCAGTATGTGCGTATAATATAAAGCCAATTCTCACATTAAACATGGTGCGCAAGGCATTAGGTAAAGAGCATCTTCATCTGAAATCAATGAAAGATGAATACGGCAATAGACGTTGGCTTGTGCTGGATGATAACAATGCTATTCAAACATCTGATAAAGGTATGTCACTTGAAGAAGTCTGGGATTATATAAATGATTGTCAGGAATTATTAGATGATAGCATGAAATATCCATGTGGATGTTAGGTGTCATCAAAGTTGCAGAATATGCAGGATTTGAACTTGTAAGAGAATAAGAAAAGGAGAAATAGAATTATGTCAAAAAGTATTATGAGTGGAATTATAAAAGAAACAGGTAAAAAACTTGAGAAAGATATTGCTAAGAAGCTTAGTGGCTCATGTGGTAAATACTATAACGGTAATAAAAAGCTTCAGAGCATGATTTCTGAGAAAGATTTTATCGAAGTGATAAATCATGTAAGTGTCAGATTTGGCAATGAGAATATGTTTATATGTATCAATCCAAAAGGCTTAGACCTTATTGAACCAGAGCATAGAGCTAGAATTATTGAAGCATGCTATGAATATTTACATAGAATTGCTTCGGAATATTTTAATCTTGGCATTGATACAGGAAACAATGCAAGAGATTTAACCAAAGAAAAGACAATAGAAATCATTTCCGAAGAAACACGTGCAAGTCAAGATATATCTAAACATGTAGTAAATGCTGTAGCAGAGAATTTGGATGCTTTAAGCAAAGGTGAAAATCCGAATACATATGTGGCAAATATTTTCGGAGACAGTTTGAAAGATACCACATATGAGGCTGCAATTGAGATTATTGCTAACAAGTGGACTGATCTCACTAAGAGTGAAAAATCAATTCTTGCGGAAGAATTAGGTGGAGTACGAAATAAAAGTTATGTAATAGCCTTATTTGACCATGTAACAGAGAATTAACTAATATATAGTACATTGCATCGGTATTATCTGGTGCAATGTACCACTCAAAAGATAGGAGCAAAAAACATGAAGAGAAATACAACACCTGAGAAATTATTGGATGCCATTAATAATAAGAAGTTATCCGTTATCGGTGGCAAGATCTATTCAGTTGATATGGTAAGAAACTACCCACCAGATCAATTTGTAGAAGAATTAGAGTTCCTTTGTGAATCAGGATGCTTTGCAGAGATGATTGATATTAAATATGAGGTTGCTGTGGGACATGTATTGTTAGACATTGGACGGATGTGTGCAAAGGATATCTATGTATTAATGCAACTTGATGTTGCTGATGGTGTTGCACCACAAGAGATTAAAGATATGCTGCTGTATACAGATTACTAAATGAAATAGAGAACTAATAGGTAACACGGGTTCGATTCCCGTATTGATTATATATGGAGAGAAAGGAAAACTTGAAAATGTCAGAAGAGAAGAATGTATTAACAGGAACAGTTAAATGGTTTGATGGAGAAAAAGGTTACGGATTTATTACAGTGGATGATACAGATTATTTTATGCACTATTCCAGTATTAATATGCCAGACAGAAAGAAGTATCTTAATACGAATGATACGGTTGAGTTTGAACCAGGAAAGAATGACAAAGGATTACTTGCAACAAATATAACACCTGTACTTACATTAGGCATGATCCTAAAAGCTTTGAAAAAAGAAGGACTGTATGTAAATAAATTTCAAAATGCTTACGGTGTTGAGGTCTATCATGTTGTGAATGAGAATAATGTGATTCAGTCCCCGGAACAGGGAATGTATTTTAACGAACTTGCTAAATATGCTGAGTTAGTTTAAAAAAACTATGCAACAGAAAATTATAAAGTGGATAAGAAAAGGAGAAAAAATTATGATGATGAACAGAGAACTTAATAACGTAACATTTGGAACACTTGGACTAGATAGCACTATCAACTTTTTAAAAGCACCGATGTGTGATTGTGGTGGTAAACAGGCACTTTGCACTGAGGATATCAAACAGGCAACCGGTGATATGCTTTCAGAGCAGAAATTTGATGTAGGTGGAATCTTAGTATTTAAACAGGATGGTGATGTGCTGTTTACACTGAAGATTGGACAGACAGAGAAAGATATTTATTTCTGTACATTAGATATGAGCAGTAATCCATTAGAGGAATGTGGACAGGTGTTACAGAAATCTTTACAGTGTATGGAAGAAGAGTTAGGCGTGGAGAAGAATGCTTTGGTATTGAAACATTGTGGTGTAATTGTAGAAATTGAGAAAGATACATTCAAGATTATTGAAGAATAACTATTAATATAGGTCAGTTTGTGAACTGGTAAAGAACATTACAAGGTATTTCCTTAGTTCTGCCGATTTAACAATGATGGAGGAAAGATTGTGGATAAGGAATCTGTCAATAGACAACCAGTACCAGATTCTGAAAAAGACGATTCTTTAAAAATTTCTAATTTATCTATTGGAATGGTAGTGAAAAACTATAAGATTTTATGCCATCTGCTTAACCAAGAAGCAAAAACAGGTAAGGCAAAACAATATCAATTAAAGAATTTTGAAAGATATTTTGCTTGGGAAAAAGCAGGACAGAAATTTATTATTATGGATATATATGATACTCCATTGGAGAAGATAGACTTACGAAAACTGGGTAATAATACAGGACATTATAAAACATATAATGGTACATACAATGTAGACGCAAAATATAATCATGATAAAGGTGTGTATAAAATCCAGTTGGATAATGATGTTTATATTGGTTCTACAATAATGGGATTTAGAAAACGATATATTGACCATAGTGAAATTATCAAAATATGATGGATTATACGCAAAGGCTTTTACAAAATGGTGGTGTATTTGAAATCATATGGATAGCACCAGATAATTCATCAGAAAATGATATTCGTCAAAAGGAACAAGAATATATAAACCAGTATAAAGAGAATGAAAAACTACACATTATTAATAAAAAACCACAGGTAATTATTCCTGTTCATAAAAATAAAAACCCCAAATTTAAAAAGCTTTTCATTGATTCAAGAAATTACAATTTCGTGATTGAACTATTGAAGAACTGTGAAATTAATTTCAGAGAATAAATAACAGATAAATAAAGTTTTGGCATAAGGAGGAATGCATTATGATTGAAGAATCAGTAATTAAAATTGTAGATGACATTATGGGAAGTGGGAAAAGTACATGGGCAATTAATTACATCAATCAGAATCCTGACAAAAAGTTTTTATGTATAGTACCGCTTTTATCAGAATGTGAGAGATTTAAAGAGAAAACAGATATTGATATTATTGATCCAGAAAAATGGGGAAGTAAGTGGAAAAATTTCAGATGGTTAGTTGAGAATGATAAAAATATTGTAACCACACATTCACTAATAAAAATGATGGATCTGGATATGTTAGAACTGTTGAAAAGCAAGAACTATGTACTGATGATTGATGAATGTCTGGATGTTCTGGATACATATAAAATCAGTAAAGATGACTTGAAAATTATATTCAATGAAAAACTTGTATCACTGGATGAAGATGGATTTTTAGTTTGGAATGAAGAAAGAAAACCATATAAAGGTGTTTATGGTGACATTAAACGGCTTTGCAGTTTTAAATCGTTAATGGGATTTAAAAAAGAGAACAGTGATGAATTGGCAAGGATTATTATGTGGAATTTTCCTGTTGATTTTTTCAAATGTTTTGATGAAAGTTATATTTTTACATATTTGTGGGAAGGAAGTATTCAGAAATCTTATTTTGATATTCATGGAATCAAGTACGAAAAATATATGTTGGATTATGACAGACAATTGATTCCGCATTGTAAAGAAATTGAATATGAGAAGAGAAGAAACGTTGCTGACTTGATAAATATATACGATGGAAAGTTCAATAAAATTGGCATGAAAATAGGAAAAGCCAATCCATTATCAAAATCATGGTATGAAGATAAGAGAAAAAAGAACAAATCTATATTTGTACAATTGAAGAATAATACAGAAAATTATTTTCGGACTGTCACCAAAACAAAGTCTCAAGATAATATGTATACAGTTTTTAAACCTTATTGCAAATATGTAAAAGGTAAAGGATTTGCAAATGGCTTTGTTTCCTGTAATGCAAGAGGAACTAATGAGTTTAAAAATAAAAAGTCTCTAGCATATTTAATAAATTTCTTTATGTCTCCTGATATAAAACAATTTGTAGAGCATTACCATATTGAATTTGATGATAATTTATTTTCATTATCTGCTTTATTACAGTGGATTTGGAGAAGTCAAATAAGAGATGGTAATCCAATAGATCTTTATATTCCCAGTGAAAGAATGAGAGAATTATTAAAAATATGGATTGCTGAATGCAAGGCAATGAATGAAGCAGCATGATAAAAATGTGAAAAATGAACTTCTAAAATTTCACATTTAGCTTCTGAAATGCCCTATTTACAAGGGTTTCAGGGGTCTTTCCGTAAAGAAAAGAATAAGGTAATACTATATTAATTTAATTATAATATCATAAATAATCTGCTTAAAAAGTATATGTTCAGAATGTGTCATATTTTTTATGTTTCGTAGCGTAGCGGAGAAATGTAAAAAATTGCACATTATGATGCTACTAATTCTCTGTTCACAAGCTTGCTTGTGGGCAGAAATTAGGAGTCTACTGTCAGAGACATAAGATGCAAACAGAAAGGCGAATACATATGTATAGAAAAACGATACAGCATGAGAAAGAGAATTTATCCAATGGACTAATCAGTGAAGAATTAATATATGCCTGTCTGATGACTTGTGAAAAGGTTATCAGTAAAAATGCATATTTAGAAAAGAAATGGAGCAAATGGTATGAAGATTTTACTGGATCAGCAGATGCAAGTACATATAAGATAAATAGACTTGAATGGATGGGATATAGAGAGAAATTACGTTCCCTGCTGCTAGAGAAATACTCTATGAAGGAGATTATCCAGAATACAAAGTCTACAAAGGTATATACCGATACTGCACCAAAGACAATGGTAAAGGCAGTTATTGACTTAATTGATACAGGTAAATATGTATTGCTTCTTTAATATATGTTTCCAACAGGTAGGCGGCAAGTTGACAAGCAACTTACCGAATTATTTTCCTTGCTGACGCAAGAAAAATATCATAGAAAGAGAAAAGCAGTTGAGATATATTAATTTGATTGTTTAAGGGAGAATAATAGATTATGGCAAAGAAAATTAAAAATCCAAACGAAATCTGTTATATGTGCGGCAAAAGTAAGTCACAAGTATTGCATTTGCTTGAAGGCAATTATGGATATATTTGCGATGAATGTGTAGAGAATGCTCATGATATGTTGTCTGAAATGACAGAGAGAGAAAGAAAATTAAGAGAATATCAGGAACATATAGATGCAACACCTTCACAGATTAAATCTTATCTGGATCAGTATGTGATTGGACAGGATGATGCAAAGAAAGCTTTATCTGTTGCTGTGTATAATCATTATAAGAGAATGCACCAGAAAAAGAAATCAGATGTTGAGATTGAGAAATCCAATATTCTTATGGTTGGTAATACTGGATGCGGCAAAACTTTTCTTATTAAATGTTTGGCAAAATATCTTGGTGTTCCGCTTGCTATCGCAGATGCCACTTCGCTTACAGAAGCCGGTTATGTCGGAGATGATGTTGAGAATATTCTTTTGAAACTATATGAGAAATCAGAGGGTAATCTTGAAAAAACGCAACAGGGTATCATCTATATAGATGAGATTGATAAATTGGCTTTAAGAGGCGAGAATACTTCTCTTACAAGGGATGTTTCTGGTGAAGGAGTGCAGCAGGCATTATTAAAGATTCTTGAGGGTACAATTGCAAGAGTTCCGTTTGATGGTGGACGTAAACATCCTAATGCTGAATGTGTCAATATTGATACCAGTAATATTCTGTTTATATGTGGTGGTGCATTTGATGGATTGGAGAAGTTGATTAATCAAGATAAAAAGGTAAACAGAACTATTGGCTTTGGTGCTGGTACAGAGAATATATCTAACGAAGAATTTACACTTGAAAATGTACAACAGCATGATCTTGTTAGATATGGCATGATGCCTGAGTTTATCGGACGTTTACCAGTAATCGCAACACTTGCACCATTGACGGAGAATGATATGGTAAGAATCCTTACTGAACCAAAGAATGCAATTGTGCGACAGTTCCAGGAGTTATTTGCTATGGATGATGTCAAGTTACAGTTTGAGAAAGATGCTTTAATGAAAATTGCTGCTATAGCAAATGAAAAGCGTATTGGTGCAAGAGGATTGAGAAGCATCGTGGAGAATGTATTACAAAAAACTATGTTTGAGTTGCCTGACATGAAGAGCGCAAAGAAAGTAATTGTAAATGCTGAGTGCGTTGATGGTGATTCTGAACCTGTTGTATATGGTGCAAGAAATAAGAAGATTGCGTGAGAGGGATAAACGATGTCACTTAAAAGAGAATTTATAGATATGCTACATTTGATTATTGATCCGTTAGAGGATGAAGAGAGCGGTTATTATGATATTGAAGAAGACTCTTATAGATACATCTGTATGAAATATAATGGCGAAGATGTTTCATACGGGAACTTCTATCAATGCAACAATGATAATTGTATGGAATGTTCTGAATGTAAGCATATGAAGGTAGACGTTTCTCTTTTTGATGGAGAATGGATTAGAAACTATTTCTTTGGTAACAAACCAGATGTGAAAGGAATCGTTACGATTAAGAATAGAAAACAGTTAATGAATGAGATGTTCCAGATAAAAGAGGATATAGAGTTTTCCAAAGACTATTATGCTAAGTTTGGAGTAAAATACAATGATTATTTGCAATATGCTAAAGAATTTGCGGAGAAGTTAAAAAAGGATTTCACTTATACAATGAATGAGACTGAAACACTTATGTTGTCAGTAGATTCAGAGAATCTTCCAATAGTGTTTCATACAGATTATCGCAAAGATACTGATTTTAAATCTGATACCTTGGTGACTGGTGATATGAAAGCCATTGGAAATCAGAGTGTTATTAATATTTATTGCTGTATGGATAAGGAAGAGGAAATCAAACAACGATTACGGCATGAATTGATACATTACTGTCTTTATATCAATGAAACTACGTGTAGTGATGATTCCGCAATATTCCATGTACTATGTCAGATATATGATGCTTATGCATACGAAAAGATGCCTGATGAAGAACAGATAGTATATGACAAATTTGTGATTGCATTTGATAATTTGAATGCTCTGAAAGAGAAACAAAAATTAGATGATAATTCTACAGCATACAGGAATATGAAGCTTCTGTTATTGTTTGCAGTTGGTTATAATCCTCACAATTTAGTGAATGAAGAATTGTTAAATACCTGTACTGAAACACTAAACAGAATGAGTAAGGAAAGGAACGTGGCATGAGTAAAGCAGATAATGTTTTATTAAACAAAGATACAAGATTATTTTATCTTAGTGACGATATTGACAATGATACGATTGGCAAAATGTGTTTTCATATTTTATCCATTTTAAAACATGATGATGAGGAGGAATCTGAGAAAAGGGACTTTAAAAGAGAACCAATCCAATTATATATAAATTCATATGGTGGCAGTGTGCATAATATGTGGACTTTGATTGACATAATTCAACAGTCAAAAACTCCAATATATACATATTGTACTGGATATGCTATGAGTGCTGCATTTAACATTTTTCTTGCAGGACATAAAAGATATGCAACCAAACACGCTACATTTATGTATCATCAGATGCATTGTATCAGATCTGGAAAATATCAAGATATGATAGAAGATAGAAAAGAAATGGATTATATGAATCAGCAAATTGAAAATTATGTGATGGAAAGAACAAAAATTTCAGAAGAAAGAATAAGAGAAATTAGAGAAAAGAAGATTGATGTATTCATCCAAATGAAGCCAAGGAACTTGGCATTATTGATGAGATTATTTGAGAACAAATTAAGTGAGGAATGCAACATGAGTAATAAAATTAAAATGATTAATGGCGGTCAACATCAAAATATAATTAAAAATAGCAGAAGGGCATTAAAATATGCTGATGTTTGGTCGAAGTATTATAACAGAGAACTGAAAAAAGGATTAGAAGAATGTATAGATAAAGGTGATCTCTCTCATGAACAGGCGGTTAAGTTAGCTTTTATTGGTGTCAAGCATGTGATCAGTTTACTTGATGTTGATAGACAGGGCGAAGAACTATATAAGGTTGACGGCAAAAGATATGAGCAGCCAGAAGAAGTAAGACAGAATTTGTTTGATACTATTGACCGAGTATATAACTTCATTGGTTTCCTGACTATTCGTGACCTGTTATCTATATTTCCTATAAGAAAAGATTACGATGGAGAATTATATCAGTGTAAGGATTATTTTTATACAGTAGAAGCTTTATCTAAGATGGATTTGGATAAGCCAATTGGAAGAGATAATGTATTCAGTATTATGTGGGATTATTGCAATGAAGATTTAGAACGCATTTTGATGGAATATATGTGTCTGGTTAGTGACTTACACAAAAAGAAAACTGGTAAAGGATTCGCAGAAGTATTTTCCGAAATGTATGATATTCCATCTTATAGTATCAATGAAGATGCAGGGATTATACAGGATAACCAGACAGGTGAAATTATTAAGATGGATAGTAAGAAATCAAGTCATATTAAGATAGTAAAATGATTTCTGCTGCCGAATTGGATATTTATTTACGATGAAATCGGTATTTCTTTGAAGAATGAAAGGGGATTATGAGTAATGAAGAAAAAATTATTAAAACATATGGATGTCTTTTCTAAAAAAGAGACTATATTTGCAACCGAGTATCACAACGGTATGGAAGATGCATGGATCGTAAAAGATTTTGTAAATGCAGATGAAGGATATACAACTCTTCCTAGAATATTCAACTCAGAAAAAGATGCAGAAAAGTATATAAAAAATAATAATCTAAATGCGGATTATGCAGATATTGTTCCAGTATTTTTAAGAAACATTTCAAAGTACGAATATACTTTCCTGTATAAATATGGATTAGATAAAAATATTATAAAAGATGATGGTAAATTCTATCAATACACAGAAATTATTGATTCATGGGTGATGTATAAGGATAATAAATTATGTGTTTTGAATTCTTCACCTTGGGATTTAGGTTATGAACTGGAAAGTGAAGCAGATGAACCAGAAAGTGATAAATGTACAGAATCAGAGAATGATGAACGCACTGATCCTGAATTTGGCATGGAAAGTGGTAGTTTGTTTGCTGAAATGCGTAAAGATAAAACAGGATTCTATGCAGTTAAGTATGAAGAGGGCATGGAAGATGGATGGAGTATATTCTCTGGGGATAGTCGTCCCGTTTTGATATTTAAGACAAAAGAGGAAGCTATGACATATGTGCGTAGTGACAAATGTAACTATGTTCAAATTGCAGTACCTACATTTTGGATTAAAGAAATATCAGAGGAAGATCATCAGAAAAAGCGTAAATATTGTGATGAATTTGCTGATGATTTTACAATCAGACATAACAATAAATGGTATGAAGGTGAATTTATCACAGAGCCTTGGGACGCATATATCTTCAACAATCATGGTGATATAAAAATAATGTCAAAGGAATTTTTATTAAGCATAATGGATGAATGTAATGTAAATATTGAGATCAGAGAGTGATGGGAGGCGGTTGTCATAAGTAAGAAAGAAAAAGAAGATTGCACATTTAAAATCCGGAGTCTGCAAGCGAATAGGGTTTATCAGGTGAATAATGGTTATAAATATGATAAGAATAGCAAGAAAGAAATTCAAGAGAAAGATATACAGGATTGCAGATTAACATGGAGAAATGCTGTCATAAACGACAGCATCTTTTCAAGATATATGCTTAAACATGGGGTTAGAGTTTCTAAAAAAGAAAGTGTTGATCTTATTTCAATGAAGTTTGAATACTCTGTTCCACAATACAGTGAAAAAGAATTATGCTGTGATGAAAACGAGAAACCAGACGGTGTACAAGATGGAGTATCCACAAAAAATCTTAGAGAAGATTACTATACCAATGGTGTTAATATTACATGGCATAAATATGATAAAACAACAGGGATGCCAATTCCAGAAGCAGATGAAAATATCTGCTATAAAATGCTTATGCGGAGTCCTGGCAAAGCTAAAAAAGGCGAGTGCATTTTTATAAAAGATAAGTTACTGGATACAGCAAGAAATTATTTGACAATGGGAATATATGAAAAAATGCCAGATAAGAATGCTAAAATTGTAGAGCTATCTGCATACAGTACACTGATCACAGCAACAGCATTGGATTATATTCATATTCCATTAAAAAATATGCTGATTGTAAAGGACTTAAAAGCAGCAGTCAATATTCCTGCATTGCTTGTGAAGATAAATAATGATAAACAATGTCTTGTGGAAGCGCAAGATGATTACAAAGTAACAAATACCTTATGGGATGGAATGGGACTAATTGATGATTCTATCTTCCCAGAGGGCATGGAAGGCTTTATCTATTGCAGAAGTCACTTCTTTAAATCGTGCCTGTTTCGGGGCAATATCCAACAGTATTTTAAAGATTATTACAAAACTGAATACGAGACAGCAACAGTTACGGATATGTTTGGAAATGTCATGAAAGTATCTGATGTAAAGGTGATCGTAACGGATAACTCTATCAAATGGCTGAAATTTAAGGAACTGATGGGAAATACAGATGCCGAAGCTTATAAGTATTACAAACGCTTTATGAAAAAAGATGGAGAGCAATTTACGATTGTAAAGACAGCACATAAGAGCAAGTATGGTGATCTCCAACGTAGTTCATACCAGATGAATAATAGCTTGCCAACAGTAGACAGAAAAGTGTTAGAGAGTATAGCTAAAACAAGCATTGATTTTTATAATGATATGATTATAGATGATGATGCTTTTATTGAGTATCTAAAAATTGGTGCGTCAAAAAAATACAGCATCAATAATATGCTGATTGATCTGGATAAAATCAATTCCCACTTTAGGTATACACCATTTTTTAAAAAGAAAAAGAGTGATATGCTGTCACAATTCAAGAACAAACGATTAAAATTAGGAAAACTCTTGCAGTATGGGGACAATCTAACAATATGCGGTAATCCTGTTGCACTTTTAAAATATATTACAGGTGAATTAAAGACAAATGATGGATATGTAGAAGATGACTGTTTCAGTTGCTTTACTCAAAGGGATGATGGGATTGAATGTTATACCACAAGATTTAATGATGGTGAATGTCTGGCAGGTTTCCGAAGTCCACACAACAGCCCTAATAATATTGTACACTTGATTAATAAGTATCCTGATATATTACAAAAATATTTTCCTAAACTGGGTGATAATGTAATTGTGATTAATGGGATATATACAGATGTACAAGATCGTCTCAACGGGCAGGATCTGGACACAGACAGCGTTTTTGTTACCAATCAGAAAGATATTGTTGATTTGGCGAGAAAATCATATAGTGAATATGCAACGATTATCAATGAAATTCCGCTACTGGGAGCCAGTAAATATGGTAAAGATATGAAGTCATATTATGATATGGATTATAAAATTGCTCTGTCCCAGAATGATGTAGGATATGCAAGCAACTTGGCTCAGTTGGCATTAAGCTATTATTATGATTGTGGGTCAAAAGATAATAATTTGTTGAATATATTTGTTATCTGTTCTATACTCGCCCAGGTGGCAATCGATGGCTCAAAACGCATTTTTGACGTAGAAGTCACATCAGAGTTAAGAAGATTAAGTATAATATGTAAGGAAATTATTAAGAGTAAATGGACAGATGACAAGCAAGGTGTTTATTATCCTCGATTCTATGCGGAAATCATGAAAATGAAAGATTCTAAAAAGAATATTCCAGATAAACAGATTGGAGAGTTTATCTGTCCTATGGATATTATATATAAACTCATTGAAGAGAAAGTAATTGATACACGAAAACAAAAGAAGTATCAGACAGTGACAGATGGGATTTCTTATGTTTTCCGATATGACAAAAATGAATTTGCAGGATTTAAGCGAGACAGTAAGCAATATTACAAAATAACATCAATTGTTGAAGAATATTATAGACGTGTGAAACGGATTAGTACGAATGAAAAAGATTATTCTGAGCAGGTGTCATTTGAATTTGAAGGATGTATGGCAAAATTAAAGAAACTGAAAATTAATAAAGCTACAATGGGAGCATTAATCCAATACGCATTTAGTCAGCATTGTAATATTAGAACTAAGTTATTAGTTTCTTTGTATGAATATAACAAAAACACATTCTTGGAATGCTTTATAAATGACCAAAATATACAAAAAACTCCACCTAAAATTGCGTAAACCCTTGATTTTACGGGCTTCTGAATATCTCTCTATGAGGGAGAAAGAAAAGACCGTAAGCCTAGTACTTCTTCCCACACAGCCACAGTTGAATCCCAAAGTGATTGTGGCTGTATCGCTGATATTACCGACATTATGTCGTTATAATATAAACTCTCATATGTGAACTACAATCGAAATATATGCCAGATGCTTATATCTGGTATATATTTTTAAAAAATATTTTACTAAAAAATCATTTAATCTCGGAGGTGAAAGAACATTGACACAGGACGACTTAAGAAAAATGTACAGAGAAAGAACTATTAGAGAAAAACAGACTTATATTGCAAAAGTGACAAGAATCAATGGAAGCCTTTTATCTCAGTTTGCACACGATAAAATTGATCTCTGTCCTGCATGTTTTAAAAGATTACAGAACTATCTTACACAGTGATTTCTTACCTATAGGAGTGATTGCATGATACTATGTGAATTAAATCAACACGACTACACATATCTGATCCAGTTGTTGAATGAAAAGTATTATCAAACGACTGACATTCATGAACTTAAACAAATCAATTCTATTTATAAACAATTAAAATTCAAGTCAGAATCCTGGCTTAATAAAATCAAGTAAAATCATGGCATTTCTGCCAATTATTCAAGAAAGTTGAGAAAAACAAATGGGTGGTACATTTTCATCATGGGGCGCACTCAAAGCGGCAATACAAAAAGAATGTGAAGAAGCTTTACAAGAAGCTATGGAAAAATCCTATAAGGATGCAAAAGATAATGTTGGGAATTTCTATGTTGCACCAGAAGGTGGCTATCATAGGACAGGAGCATTGAGAGAATCACCAACAATGTCTGTCTCTGGTATGCATGGTGAATTATCTTTAAATACTGGATATGCTTATTCTCCGGCAGGAAGAGATACAAATACAATATATAACTATGCAGAATCTGGTAGCTTACTTGGTAATGGTGGATTCTGGGCGAAGACCGAAGCAGATGTACAGAAAAATATAGATGCATCATTTGGTAAGCGGTTTAATTGATAGTCTCTTTTCTTATGCATTTTTTAAAATAATATCATAATACAATAATACAGAAGGAGGTTTTAAATGTCAGATTTTAAAATAAATGCTGATGTTTATCTTGATACGTCACAAATAGAAGCGAAGCTAATGGCTTTGCAAAATAGAAAAATAACGATACAAGCCAATGCCAATGGTAATGGTTTGAGCAATATGAATAATAGTTTGCAACAGATACAGAACAATGCAAATAATGTATCTGCAAGTCTAAAAGGTATTGCAACTACAAAGTTGAAAGTAGATGCATTGAATTTTCTAAAGAATCAAACTGAAAATGCAGTACGTTCAGTGACAGATCTTAATAAGGCTATGACTCTGGTTAATATGACTATGAGTAATATGTCTGGCTCATCTCTATATTCTTTGAAACAACAATCCCTTAGTATGGCAAAAGATTTAAGTGCCGCTACAAAAACAGTAACAGATGCGGTTACAATTTATGCAAATGAGAATGAAAGTGTAAGTTCCATGCTGAATAAGGCACAACCTACAGTGCTGTTATCTTCTGCTTCTGGCATGAGTGCTTCATCTTCCGCGGATGCTATTCAAGGTATCTTGAATCAGTTCAATCTGTCAGAAGATCAGGCAATGCACGTTGCGGATACAGTTGAAAAACTCAGTTCTGAGATTGCATTAGATTTCTCAAAAGGTTGTGACACAATCTCTCAGTCAATTGCAACTTCTGGTTCAGTTGTAAATGAAGCAGGTATGAGTTTTGAAAAATATGCAGCACTGGTATCAACAACAGCAGAAAAGACCAGAGTATCAGGTTCTCAGATTGGTAATGCTTTTAAAACAATCTTCTCCAGAATCTCCCGTAGTAAAGATGGACTTACAACAGACGCTGAGATGTCAGATGCAGAAGCAGCACTTAAAAGTGTTGGTGTTTCTGTTCGTGGAGCAGATGGAGATTTAAGAGATATCAGCGATACACTTGACAATCTTAATGAAGTATGGGGAACATTAAATCATTCTCAGAGATCTTATGTGGCAGAAATGGCGGCTGGGGTAAGACAGAAAAATATTTTTGAAGCCGCAATGGATTCTTATAATAAGGCTTTACAATTAGAACAGGATGCACTTAATTCTGATGGCACAGCCATGAAGATAAATGAAAAACGTGCAGATTCCATCAATGGTAAGATAGAGAAACTGTCTGCTACGATGACACAACTTTATTCTGACGCAATGCCAGAACAAGCAATTGAAGGAATGATTGATTTTGCTACGGCAGTTGCAAAGGTTGTGGATAATTTTGGATTATTCCAGGGTGCATTATCTTCATTAGGTGTTGTTGGCGGTGCGAAGATAATCAGTACGATTGCTTCTAACTGGACAGGATTACTTTCTGCAATTACAAGCCCGTTAGGTATTGGAACTATTGCAGTAGGTGGCGCAGTTGCTGCAATATCTGCATATCAGAAATCTGTTAGTGAAATGGTTGAATCTGCGAAACAAGCAGGTGATGAATGGGAAAGCGGTCAGGAGAATCTGCAAGGACAAATTGATAAAATATCAGAACTGAGAACTGCTTTAGATTCTGGTACCTTATCTGAACAGGAAGCCGCTTCCGCTAAAAGTGAATTGTTATCCATACAGGAGTCTTTGAGTGAGTCTTATGGTTCACAGGTTGCAGGTATTGACCTTGTAAATGGTTCTCTTACAGAACAAATTGCATTGTTGGATAAAGTATCAGCAAAAGAAGCAGAAAGGTTCCAGAATGAGAACGAAAAGGGAATTGATAAAGCCACAAAAGAGATAGAAAAAGAGAGACATGAGTATCTTGGTCAGTTCTATGATAATGGCACCCAAGAATCTGAAGATATCAAGAAGTCCATTAAGGATTTACAGGATAAGTATGGGGATGATGTATTCACAACTGAACTGGAAGCCGATGGAATTACAATGGATCTTCATTTTAATGCGGATGCGAGTACAGCAAGAGAAGCTTTAAATGATTTTAAGACAGATATTTCTGATATTAAAAAGCAATATGGAGAATCAGATGTACTGAATCTTTTAGGTGATAATGCATCTGCTGGGTTGTCAAAGGCAAACAAGGTTCTGGATGAGTATAGTGATTTATATAATCAGGCACAGAAAGCAAAACTTGTAGCAGATGATGACCTGTATAAAGCACCATCTGGCAAAGAGCAGACCGCTGTTAAGTGGCTCAATGATTATACAAAAGCAGTAGAAGCTTATAATGATGCATTGTCAGAAGGTAATTCTGATGCAATTAAACAGACATCTACTGAGTTTGAAGCAGTTGATAGTGCAGTACAGTCATTGTTGAAAAATTCTGGAATGTCAGAGTATGCGGATCAGTTTACAGAGGTAAAAGACCAGTTAAACGAATCTGCTATTTCTGCCAATAAATTCAATGATGCTTTATCAGGAAATGATTCATCTAAATTTGGTAAACAAGTTAAGAAGAGTGCGGATGCTCTAAAAGAACTTGGACTGACAGATACAGATTTTAAGTATGCTTTTGAGACAGACGGTGTTCAAGAGGGCGAGGATCAGATTAATTCTCTTGTAGATTCTGCAATTCAATGTGGATATATTTCTGATACATCCAGTGAGCAGGTATCTAAATTGGGAAGTGTTTTATCTTCCTTGGGTGTGATTTCTTCTACAACAGGAGAAGCAGTAGGAGATGCGACAGAAGAAGTAGCTTCATCTGTAGATACTATGTCTGATGCATTGGATTCTGCTAAAGAAAAACAGACAAATCTTATTGATGCATTGGGAAATTCCCGTTCTGCCACTGGTCTTACAAAAGATGATATCAATAATGTAACATCCGCATTTAAAGACCTTGATAATTTTGATCCTGCATCTATCTTTGAGGAAACTGCTACAGGTGTTCATCTGAATACTCAGGCATTAAAAGAGTACAATGATGAGTTGGAACAGCAGACAAAGAATAACTTTGCAGAAGCTATTGCCAACAAGCAGCAGGAATTAAATGATGCTATCACACAAAATAAATCTCAAGATGTGATTGATGGACTTCAAGAAGAAGTACAGACATTACAGTTATTATCTGCTCAATATGACGGTGCAACTTCTTCTTATAATAAATTTGTGACTGCTGCATCTTCTGCCAATGAACGTGATTCATTTGAGGATGTTGCCAAAAGTTATGAAGGAATCGGAAAACTGATTGAACAGGGATGGACAACAGATGATTCCGTCACAAGTTATCTTGATTTATTACTTGGAACAGACAGAATCCAAGATTCCCAACAGGCATATGAGCAGTTAGGACAGACAATTGAAGGTACAGGTCATAGTCTTAAAGATTATATGACTTTCGATGATGACGGTAATTTTACATCTCAAGGTGCATGGTCTTTTGTAGATGATGTTGCAAATAAGCTTGGTGATGATTTTGTTAAGGTTGGTGAAGATGGCGAATACGCATTTGATCTGACAGGTGATAAAATCAATCAGGTTGCGGATGCATTTAATACGACTACTGATTTTGTTGAATTAATGGGTAAAGCACTTGCGGATGCAGGGGCAAATGTAAGTTTTGATTCTTCTGATGTGAAGAATTATAACGAACAGATGAAGCAGTTACAGGAAACTGCAAATACCACTCAAGAGAAATTAAAAGAAGTACAGAGTGCGACAAGCGGTGAATCTGGCGAAGGTTTATTGTCTGGAATTGATCTCAACTACGACAAAGCTTCTATGTCTATTGACCAATTGGATTCTAAGATTGCTGAACTATCTGGCAAGCGTGAGGAAATCAGTGTCAGTGCTGATACAGAAAAAGGACAACAGGCTATTTCTGCATTGGATAATGAAATTGCTTCTCTACAATCTCAAAAAATCATGGTGTCTATTGGTACACAGTTAGAAAGCGGTGCAACTGTCGATGAACTGCTTGCTATTACAGATGATGCAGAACTGGCTGCAAAATTACAGATTGATGTTTCCCAAGTCGCAGAAGCAAGACAGCAATTACAAACTCTGAAAGACACAGGAAATATTGAGGTGCCTGTTACTGTAAAGCTTGACGAAGGACAATTCAATAGTTTGGTTGAAAGTCTTACGGGTGAAGCAGTAGAAGTTCCTGCTGAGGTAGAAACACCAGAAGTACCAGATGTTTCTGGCGAAACTGTAGAATATCCTTCTAAAGTTGATACTCCTGATGTGCCAGATGTTTCTGGTGAAGAAATTACCTATACTGCAACGGTAGACACTCCTGATCTTCCTGATATTCAAGGTGGTATTGCATATTATGAGCCACAGGTAGAGGGTTCTGCTGATGGGGAAACTGCCGAAGGTACTATCAATTATGACAAAGGCACAGTAGAATCTGCTGACGGTGAGACATCCGAAGGTATCATTAATTATGATAAAGGTGATGTTGAGAAAGCAGATGGAACGGTTTCTACAGGTACAATCAATTATGATTTAGGTACGGTTGCTGTTCCTACAGGTATGGTGGCAAGCGGTACGATCAACTATGCTTTAGGTACAGTTGCGACTCCTGGTAAAGCAATGGGAACATTTGGACAAGCCAGAGCATACGCAAAAGGAAGTCTTACAGATTTCCCTGCTTATGGTGATGGTCGTGTTTCACTTCCTAATGACCAAAAAGCATTAGTAAACGAAGAGTACATCAATGGTCATTCTGAATCCATAGTGCGTGATGGTGTATGGTCACTTATTCCTGGTGGCGCACATATGGAGAACTTGAAAAAGGGTGACATCATATTCTCAGCGCAACAGACAGAAGATTTATTGAAACGTGGTGCAACACCAGGTCATGCAAGAGCATATGCACAGGGAAGTTTAAGTGATTTCTCTCTTTCTAATGCTTTTGGTAGTGGTTTTTCTGGCACTGGTAGGAATCCTTGGGCTGGCAAAAATACAAGTTCATCATCTGGTGGTGGTTCATCATCATCCCAACAATCTTATAATGACAATTCTGGTGCAGTAAGCAATAATACAGATGCAACAAAATCCAATACTAAAGCAACAAAAGATTCCACAGAAACATTTGACTGGGTTAAGACAAAACTTGATAAATTCTCTAAAGCAGTAGAACGTATTTCTAACCAGATTACGGACTATATATCTTCTACTTTCAAAACTGTACTTCTTAAAAGACAGGTCAAAGCAGTAGAAAAACAACTTAAAGCGAATGAACAGGGATATACTACTTATATGAAGAAAGCTAATTCTATTGATATTAGTGATGATTATAAGAATAAAGTAATCAATGGTACATTCTCAATTGAGGAAATTGATACATCTTCTGATTCTGGTAAACAGTTAGCAAAAGATATTAAGAGCTTCCAGACCTATTATAACTCAGCGCAAGAGTGTAAAGACACAGTTCAGGAGTTAAACAACAAACTTCTGGAATTATATGAAACAATCGTAAATATGCCTACAGAAAAGGCAGAGAAAAAGATTGACAGATTAAAGACCAAACTTGAATCTCTCAATGCTGTTTCTGATACTGTTTCATTGGGTAGATCTGCAATCGAAGCAATGCAGAAACAGATTAAGGTTGATAATCCTGGTCTTGGCAATGCACAGAATAGAGTTGATAAGGCTAAAACTGCCAGAAACGCAACTAAGAAAACTCGTGCAAAAGCAAATAAGACTTTAAAATCTTCTACGGCTGATGCAGAGTCTACAGGAAATACACTTATCAAGGCAAGTGAGAAACAGACAAAATCCATAGGCAAGAAACTGAAAAGTGCCGCAAAGTCTAGTACAGATAAGGCTACTTACAATACAATTGCACAGGCAATTCGTGAAGGCAAAGCAGTTAATACAAAGGGGTTGAAAGGTTCTGCACTGAAATATGCGAAATCATATAACAGTTCTTTGAAGCAAGGCAATACTATTGCTTCCAAGGTTAAGGCAGGTAAAACTGTTAAGACTTCTGGAATGTCAAATGTATTGAAGTCTACGGCACAGGCATATAACACTGATGCAAAAGAGAAAGCTTCTGCACAGAAAGTATATGATAATGCCAAGAAAGCAGACGAAAAAGCTCTTGATGATCTGACTAAGGCTCAGAAGAATAAAGAGAAGTTATATGCAGGTTCTACTAAGGAACAACAGATTCTTGCGACAACAAAAGGTAAGAAATCATATGTATACCAGAATATGCTTCTTACACAGGAAACTAAGAATCTCAAGGAACAGAACAAACAGCGTCAGAAAGCTTTAAAAGAGACTCGTGATAGCTATATGAAAGCAAAAAGCAAGTCTGATACTGCTGATGCTGATAAAGCAAAATCTCAGAAGAAACTTCTGAACAATAAAACTGTCATGTCTAAGTTGAATAAAACTCAACAAAAGGCATTAAAGGCAGGTAAAACAGTAAGCACAAAAGGTATTACTGATCCTAAAGTGCTGAAATGGATTCAAGACTATAATGAAAAAGTCAAGAAATCTGCTGATTTAAGCAAGAAGCTTCGTATTGAACAGGAAGCTTTGGATAAAGCAACAAGCGAAGCAGCACAATCTCAGGCAGAATACGCACAGTCTATTGTAGAGAATGCAAAGAAGAAACTTGAGAATATTGCAAACTATTATGATTCCTTTACTTCTCAATGGGAAAACAGAAACTCTATGTATGAAGCATACATGGATAGGATGCAAACACAGGGTTACAATCTGAGTACAAAATTCTACGAAGCAGAGATTGGACAGCAACAGAATATTGTTGACAATCTGTCTCAGAAATATATCGCAATGAAACGTAACTTTGCGAATTTAGTAGCAGATCCAAATAGCGGAATCAAAGAAGGTACGGAAGAATACTATGAGATGCAGAATGAGATTGACCAAGTTGCGATTAGTCTTAAAGAAGCACAAAACAAAGTGGTTGAGTTCCAAGCGTCAATCCGTGACCTTAAATGGGAACAGTTTGACCAGTTACAGGATGCAATCGGTCGTATCACCAGTGAGTCAGATTTTCTTATTGACCTTATGAGTCATAAGGATATGTATGACAAAGATGGCAATATGACAGAACAAGGTCTTGCTACTATGGGATTGCATGGTGTCAACTATAATACTTATATGGCGCAAGCAGATAAATATAAGGAAGAAATGTTGAAAATCAGCGAGGAACTTGCGAATGATCCTAACAATCAGAAACTCATTGACCGTAAAAATGAACTGATTGACGCACAGCAACAAGCCATCTTATCTGCCGAGGATGAAAAAGATTCTATCAAGGATTTGATTCAGGACGGTATTGATAAACAGTTGGATGCTCTGGATGACCTGATTGACAAATATCTTGATTGCCTTGACAGTGAAAAAGATTTATATGAGTACAGAAAGAAAATTGGTGAACAGTCCGAAAAGATTGCTTCTTTACAGAAACAGTTATCTTCTCTGCAAGGTGATAATTCCGAAGAGAATAAAGCCAAACTTCAAAAACTTAAAGAGGATTTGAAATCTGCACAGGATGATATGGAAGAAACTCAGTATGACAAATATATTTCTGACCAGAAGAAACTTCTTGATGAACTCAAACAGGACTACAAGAAAGCTCTTGATGACAGAATGGATAATGTTGATGTACTGATTTCTGATGCTATCGCAAGTATCAATAGTAATTCATCTAATATTTCTCAGACATTACAGACAGAATCTAAGAATGTTGGATATACATTATCTGGCGAGATGCAGACTATCTGGACAAGTCAGAGTAGTATTATCTCTCAGTATGGAGATGATTTTTCTAGTAAATTAACAGGTGTTAATTCTGCTATTGAAAATGTCTATAATCGACAGAAAGATATGATTGACGCTATTAATGATATGGCTGAAAAATGGATTGCTAAAGCAGATCGGATGTTACAGCAACCTACTAAAACAGAAGGAGTTCTTGAAGAAGTAGAGCAAAAACCTGATAAAAATAAAGTTGCAGAAGGAAATCCTACACCAGACACGCCAAAAGTCAGTGATAAGGATTCTATTAAGGACGCTGTGTTGGTTGATCCTGATGAACCAAAGAAGAAGCCAAATAAAACCAATGAAACAAAAACAGGTAACGGCAAAGCCGAAGTAGGCGATAAAGTTACTTTCTCTTCTGGTAGATATTACGAAGCATCCGATGGTTCTGGTGCATCTGGTAATATGTATCTTGGCAAGAAAGTTAAGATTACACGAATCAATAAGGGTTCTAAATATCCATACGCTATTGATGCCACAGATGGCACTGAACTTGGTTGGGTAAAACTCAATCAGTTGAAAGGCTATGCTTCTGGCATCATGAGGGTTCCGAATGACCAGTTAGCTTGGACACAGGAACAAGGTGAAGAAGCTATTGTCAGAAATGATGGTAGTATTCTGACTCCATTAAGTAGAGATGTATCTGTACTAAATGCAGATATGACTAAGAACTTATGGGACTTCATGGGTAATCCTGGTTCATTCTTGAGTGATTATAGTGATGGCGAAAAGTTTGGCATGAAGAATGTTGATAATTCTAGTAGTGTTGACGTTGGTGGCGTTACAATTCAGTGTAATATGCCTAACGTACAAAATGCAAATGATTTATTACATGAACTCACAACAAACAAAGATATTGAGAAAGCTATTAAAGCAATGACTATTGATAGAATCAGAGGTGGAAGCTCTTTAGCAAAATATAAGTATAGAAATTGATTTTAGGGGACTACTCTTTCATCGGAGTAGTCCCTTTTCATATAGAAAGAGGTAATTAAATGTCAGATAAAACTGTACGAGATTTACTTGATAAAAGTATAAACCAAGATGTTGCAAAACAACAGAAAAATAAGATTCAAGCATTGCAAGAAAAGGTAAAAGATATAGAACAGAATGAATTTGTTCAAATATCCGATATGGATAAAAAATATCTCAAAGATTTGAAACATCAGTGGAATGAACTTTTTATTGAAACTGTAAAAGTTAAAACACAGTACGAGTTACTTATTCAAGATGTAAAACTGATGAAAGAAATTACACTTGCAATTAATAAAGGTGACACATGGAAATATAAACTTGCCAGATGGCTTGTAAGATAAAATTATATGGAATGTAATAAATTGTAACAGGTTATAGCTTAATAGGTTGTAACCTGTTTTCTTATATATATAGGAAGGTGATTCAATGGAAAAACAAAATATTCCTTGGTGGATGAAACTGAATTTAACAATAGAAGAAGCGTCAGAGTATTCTGGCATTGGAGAGTCTACATTGAGAGACAGGATTAACAATGGATTAGATGATTTTGTGCTGAATGTTGGTAAAAAGAAGCTTATCAAACGAAAGCTATTTGAGCAGTATCTTGAAAAGATTACTGTGATTTAATATAGAACAATTTTAAAATAATATTCTTGAAAAAGCATAATGCGTATGATAAGGTAAACGCATAGATGTAATGCTCTTTCGAGAAAATGAAAGGAGCATATGTTTAAATGAGTAATAAAAGAAAAGATAGCAAAGGCAGAGTTTTAAAGAAAGGAGAGAGTGAGAGAAGCAACGGCAGTTATATGTATCGTTACACAGATCTTGATGGTACAAGAAAAACGATATATGCGCAAAACCTAAATGAACTGCGTGAACAGGAAAAGCTTATCCAGAGAGATATTGATGATGGTATTGGATATAAGGCAGGATCAACAACTTTTAATGAATATTTTGAGAAATATTTAGAGTTAAAAGGAAGCATATCTCCATCTACCAAGCGTAATTATAAACGTAGTTGGGAGAACTATATTAAGAATACCAGATTTGGGAACATGACATTAAAGGATATTACTAAATCAGATGTTATTCTTCTGCTAAAATCAATGTCTGAAAAGGGATTAGGAAAACCATCTATTAATACGATCGTTGCAGGTGTATTATCTCCATGCATGAAAATGGCTGTTGAGGATAATATAATAAGAAGCAATCCATGTATTAATTGTAGAAAAGAAATTCGTGGAGAAGATACAGAGCCAGAAAATGTATTGACAATGGTGCAGCAGGACAATTTTCTTACATATATTAAAAATAGCAAGTATGCATATTATTATCCATTGTTTGTATTTATGCTTGAAACTGCTCTGAGAGTTGGAGAGGTTTGTGGTTTGACATGGGATGATGTAGATTTAGAACATGGCTTTGTAAATATCACTCACCAGTTACAATACAACAATGTAGGAAAAGATGCTTGTCAATATCAAATACTTACTCCTAAATCTAAATCTGGTGTTCGTAATGTTCCATTATCAAATGCCGCAAGGGATGCGCTTATGGAACAGATGAAAAATCAGATTGAGATGGATAAGAAAACAGAGATCGAAGTAGATGGATATAAGGATTTTGTATTTTCTAACAGGCAGAATAAACCATTTATCACACAAACTATTGGACGTATTCTGAATCGTATTGTAGATGATTATAATTCTGATATCAAAAAGTTTGGTGGAACAATAGAGCCATTACCACATATACATCCACATCTCCTGAGACATACGGGTTGCAGTCGTATGGCAGAAGCTGGTATAGATCCACGAACATTGCAGGATATCATGGGGCATGCTTCTATGAAAATGACGATGGAATTGTATAATCATGTCACAAATGAACGATTAACAAATGAGATTCAGAAGCTTAACAATAGACGTATTTCATAATGTAATAAGCTTACACCATTTTTAGATAAAAAATAACTAGCTTACACCAAAATTAACAGTTTTGTAACAATAAGCTTACACCAATTTGATTCTGAAACGGTCAAAAATACCTTTACTACACCAATTTTACACCAATCGTACACCAAAATATACGAAGATATAAAAAGATACATGAATATATAAATGCATAAGTGAAATGTCATAAGATACGTATG
>OHMN01000396.1_pt1 | contig 41697 bp, 36 predicted proteins | sample 1569361 | NCBI WGS metagenome assembly OHMN01 (sample SAMEA3541508, study PRJEB24748) | human gut metagenome | biome: human gut; feature: human-associated habitat; material: faeces | place: China | collected 2012
ACTTAACCCAACATCTCACGACACGAGCTGACGACAACCATGCACCACCTGTCTCGACTTTCCCAAAAAGGGCACCTAATGTATCTCTACTTCGTTAGTCGGATGTCAAGACCTGGTAAGGTTCTTCGCGTTGCTTCGAATTAAACCACATACTCCACTGCTTGTGCGGGCCCCCGTCAATTCCTTTGAGTTTCAACCTTGCGGCCGTACTCCCCAGGTGGATTACTTATTGTGTTAACTCCGGCACGGAGGGGGTCAGACCCCCCACACCTAGTAATCATCGTTTACGGCATGGACTACCAGGGTATCTAATCCTGTTTGCTACCCATGCTTTCGTGCCTCAGCGTCAGTTAAAGCCCAGTAGGCCGCCTTCGCCACTGGTGTTCCTCCCGATCTCTACGCATTTCACCGCTACACCGGGAATTCCGCCTACCTCTACTTCACTCAAGCTAAACAGTTTCAAACGCAGTCCACAGGTTGAGCCCATGGTTTTCACGTCTGACTTGCCTAGCCGCCTACGCACCCTTTACACCCAGTAAATCCGGACAACGCTTGCTCCCTACGTATTACCGCGGCTGCTGGCACGTAGTTAGCCGGAGCTTATTCTTTCGGTACCGTCAAAATTCGTCCCGAATTAAAGATCTTTACAACCCGAAGGCCTTCTTCAATCACGCGGCGTTGCTGCGTCAGGGTTTCCCCCATTGCGCAATATTCCCCACTGCTGCCTCCCGTAGGAGTCTGGGCCGTGTCTCAGTCCCAATGTGGCCGTTCAACCTCTCAGTCCGGCTACCGATCGTCGCCTTGGTAGGCCTTTACCCCACCAACTAGCTAATCGGACGCGAGTCCATCTCTCAGCGGATTGCTCCTTTGGTACTGCTACCATGCGGTAACTGTACGTTATGCGGTATTAGCGTTCTTTTCAGAACGTTATTCCCCTCTGAAAGGCAGGTTACTCACGCGTTACTCACCCGTCCGCCACTAGGCTTCGGAAAGCAAGCTTTCCTAGCCCCGTTCGACTTGCATGTGTTAGGCACGCCGCCAGCGTTCGTCCTGAGCCAGGATCAAACTCTCTAAAATTTGGTATCTAATCAGCTTTCGCTGTTTAAATCTTTCTTTCAGAGTGTTCTCTGCTCTTACGTTTGCTAACGTCTTTATCTTTATCTTAATTCTTTTAGAATTACGGGTTCCTAAAATTCGTCATACATCTCTGTATTTCACGCTTCTAGTTTGTCTCGTGTTGTTTAATTTTCAAGGTCCTATCTCCCTGCCTCTCTCAAGGCAGCTCTACTACTTTACCACACTATACACAGTTTGTCAAGTAGTTCCTTTTGAGAAGTTTCTTCCCTCTCGGAAAGCTTTTCTAGTTTAACACATCCTTTTCGGTTTGTCAACTACTTTTTTCTTCTCTTTTTCTTTTCTTTGCCGCCTCAAGGGCTTTCTCTCTCGACGGCTTGTCTATCTTATCATATCATTCCTCCCTTGTCAATATCTTTTTGGATTATTTTTTATTTTTTCTCTTTCTTGAAGTATCCTATGTTTTTTGTTATACTATATTATATCTTTTAAGCAGTTAATTTCATAAAAATATATATTATTATATGTATATACTATTTATGAGGAGAGAGTCATAATGCCAATACAAATTCCATCTTCTTTGCCAGCTATGGATATTTTGGAATCGGAAAATATATTTGTTATGACACAAGAGCGTGCCATACATCAAGATATACGTCCTTTGAAAATTATTATTTTAAACCTTATGCCCACTAAAATCGAAACTGAAACCCAACTGTTACGTTTATTGGGCAACAGTCCATTACAAATCACTGTAGACTTTTTACAAACTGCAACACATGTTTCCAAAAATACTCCGGCATCTCATTTAAATACTTTTTATAAAACATTTGATGAAATTAAAGATGAAAAATATGACGGAATGATTTTAACAGGAGCCCCTGTTGAGCTGATGCCTTTTGAAGAAGTAGATTACTGGGATGAATTATGTGCGATTATGGATTGGAGTCGTACCAATGTATACTCTACAATGCATATTTGTTGGAGCGCACAGGCCGGATTATATTATCATTATGGAATTCCCAAATATGTATTGGATACGAAGCTATCCGGAATTTATAAACATAAAATATTAAATCCGCTTCACCCGTTGATGCGTGGATTTGATGACAGATTCTATGCACCGCATTCCCGTCATACCACTATCATGCGCGAAGATGTAGACAAACATGACGATTTGCTTACACTTTCCATTTCCAATGACGCCGGTATTTATATTGTAGCTGAAAAAAGCGGCCGTCAATTTTTTATCACAGGGCATGCCGAATATGACAGGGATACCTTAGCGAATGAATATTATCGCGATGAAGTGCGGGGATTAAATCCTGAATTGCCCGAAAACTACTTTCCTGATGATGACAGACGAGCTATCCCACATTTTATGTGGAGAAGTCATGCAAATCTTCTGTTTCAAAATTGGTTAAATTATTATGTATATCAGCAAACACCGTTTGATTTGAAAGATTTGATTACGCTGGAAAAACCCCAGAAAAAATCTTAATCACACAATGATACAATGGAAACTATAAAAACACAGACTGCATCCGAAATCATCGTTTTGCAGTCTGTGTTTTTCTTTTTACTGAATACAATAGATGTCAATTATTTTCTATGCTTCAAACGTCTATCACTTTTAATGGAAACTCGGGTTCCTACCGTTTGGAATATTTGTACCAAAATGATTAAGCAAATGACAGCAAAGCCCATAACTAAGTATTGATATCTGTAGTAACCATAATTAATAGCGATTTTACCCAATCCACCGCCGCCGATAATACCACTCATGGCAGAATATCCCAATACTGTGGTAATGGTAAGCGTTATATTGGAAATAAGAGAAGGAACACTCTCAGGAATCATCACTTTTACGATGATTTGCATTGGTGAAGCACCCATGCTCTGGGCTGTTTCAATGATGTTAGGATTTACTTCACGCAAACTGCTTTCTACCAAACGTGCTACAAAAGGGAAGGCTGCAATCACAAGTGGTACAATGGATGCCGGAGTACCTACTACGGTACCCATAACCAATCTGGTAAAAGGAAAAACCAAAATCATCAAAATTAAAAATGGAATGGAACGCAGCAAATTAATGATAATATTCAAAATATGCAGTATCCATTTTGGAATGCGTAATACTCTACCCTTTTCTCCTGCTACAAGTAATACACCTAAGGGCAGTCCTATTACAATAGCAAAAAAAGTTGCGATTACTGTAACATAAATGGTTTCCCAAATTGCAAGGGGAAATTCTGTCTTTAAAATGTCCAGCGCAGTTTGCACTGTTTCGGATGCAAAAAACTCACCCATGGTCACGTGTCACCTCTTCTACATGAATGTCCGGAATCTGTCGTAAATAAGCAACGGCTTTTTCCATTTGTTCCTTTCCCCCTGAAATTCCCAGTAACATATTTCCGTATGCTTTGTCACCAAGACTGCGGGTAGAAGCAAACAAAATACTCGCCATGATATTTTCTTCCATAGCCATTTTTGCAATTAATGGTGTTTGTGTAGCGCTGGCCCCATTAAATACAACGCGAATTAAATGTTCTTCTCTTTCTGTTTCAATGGCTTGTTGATATCCTTCCGGATACACTAGCTGTTTTGCTTCCTGCGACTTAGGTGAAGCAAATACTTCACTGACCGCGCCCTCTTCCACAACAGTACCATGATTTAAAATTGCAACTCTGGTACAAATTTGTTCTACCACACTCATTTGATGGGTAATGATAATCACAGTTAAGCCCAGTTTATCATGAATATCTTTGATAAGAGATAAAATAGATTGCGTTGTTTGAGGATCTAAGGCACTGGTTGCTTCATCGCATAATAAAATCTTAGGATGTGTTGCAAGAGCACGTGCGATAGCGACCCTTTGTTGTTGTCCGCCGGAAAGCTGAGCAGGATAGCTCTTTAACTTTTCTCCCAGACCAACCAATTCAAGCAATTCGGTTGCACGTTCAACCGCTTCCTTCTTTTTATAGCCTGCAAGTTCCAAAGGAAAACAAACATTTTTCAAACAATTTCTCTGCATCAAAAGATTAAATCCCTGAAATATCATGGTAATATTACGGCGTTCTTCTCTTAACTGAGCTTGTGTCAGACTGCCTAAATCCTTACCGTCAATGATTACTTTCCCGCTTGTGGGTCTCTCCAACATATTAATACAGCGCACCAGGGTGCTTTTGCCTGCACCGCTCATACCAATAATACCGTAGATTTCTCCGTCTGGTATCGTCAAAGAAATATCTTTTAACGCTTCTACAGTACCTCCGGAAACAGGAAATGTTTTTGAAAGATTTTGTATTTCAATCATAAAAAGAGTCTCCTAACACAAATAATGCCGACTGCAAAATGCAGGCAGCGTTATTTGTTACATGATAATTTTTAAATTATTGTTGCAGTGCATCCAGAGATGTTTGTTTTCCTCCGTAAAGACCCATTGGTTCAACATGAATTGCTCCAACAGATACAACATTGGTATGATTTTCCGTATTAAAGTTCTCAAGGTAAGGCAGATGTTGGAAGTAGTTTGCGTCAATCTCTCCGCTTTCTACCAAATTATTTGGCTGTACATAATCTGTAAACTCTTTAATATCTAAAGTAATATTTTTCTCTGCTAAAATTTCTTTAGCTACTGCTAAGATTTCTGCATGAGGTGTAGGAGATGCTGCAACAGAAATGGTAGTGCCTGCAAGAGCATCATAGTTTACGGAATCATCAAATCCATTACCCGGATTCTGTACTACACTGATAATAGAACCTTGATACTTTTCGGTAATAAAGTCAGCTACTTTTTGACTTTCCAAAGCTGCTTTTAATGCTTTTACAGCGTCTGTATTTTCATTGCCGGCTTTTACAGCAAGAATGTTACTGTAAAATGAGGAGGAATTCTCCATAGCTAAGGAATCTTGCACAGGATTTAATTTGGCTGAAATTGCATAATTGGAGTTAATAACAGCGTAGTCCACATCCTGTAATACATTTGGTACCTGTGCTGCTTCTACTTCTCTAAATTGAATATTTTTCGGATTTTCAGCAATATCGCGTACGGTAGCAGTAATGCCCGCACCCTCTTTTAATGTAATGTAACCCTTTTCTTGCAGAAGCAATAATGCACGCGCTTCGTTCGTTGCATCATTTGGTACAGCAACGGTAATAGAATTGCCCCCGCCGGAACACCCTACTAAAGTTACCAATGCTAAAATAGTAGTAAGTACAATAGCAAAAATTTTTTTCATCTTTTTCAACCTTTCTCTCTTTGCAGTCTTTTAAAAGCGAAAACATATTTGAGTGATAAAGTATTATATCATATGTGAACATTTCCGCTTTATTTGCCGTAATCAGTCATTTTTCCGTTTCACATGTGCCTATTATATACTAAAAATAATAGATTGTCCAATACTTGATTAATATAACCAGTCATAGTTTTATCCTATAACAAAATTATAAACTATTGTAGCATTATTCCTTATCAGCATACACTTTACTGCCAAATCATTTGCTATCATAAACAACAAAAGATTGTGCTGATTTCGCAGCAACTAACAGGACACATAACTTTTAGAGTTTATAACGAAATTTTAGGTGTCTTTTCCATAAAATACAATTGTTTATCAAAGAAAAAATCTCTGCATACAGCAGAGATTTTTGTTGCTATGTATCGCTCAACTTGGTACGCAACTTATTCAAAATTACCTTTTCTCGTCTTGATACTTGTACTTGAGTCATTCCCAGAAACTGAGCAGTTTGTGTTTGCGTTTGATTTTTAAAATAGCGGAATAAAATAATTTTTTTGTCTCTCGGTTCCAATGTTCCAACTACTTGTTGAAGTGACAGCAACTCTGCAATTTTTTCGTCCTCCGCTTCCACTGCAACGTCAATCTGTCCCCCACCTTCCTCATCATCACCTGTAAGAGAAATGGGACGTTGGGCAGCGCCTACTGCTTGTGCGGCGGCAGCCGGTTCCACTTCTAATATTTCAGCCAATTCCTGTACAGTGGGAACTCTGCCTTCTTTTGCAGTAAAATCTGCCGTAGCTTTTGTCGCTTTTAAAGACAATTCCTTTAGAGCACGTCCTACTTTTACCGCACCGCCGTCTCTAAACAAGCGTTTCATTTCTCCCAATATGACGGGAACCGCATACGTAGAAAATTTTACTCCTCTATCATCATCAAATCCGTCAACCGCTTTTACCAAACCCAGACATCCCGCCTGGAACAGGTCGTCATACTCAATTCCACGCGACTTAAATCGTTTGGCGCAGGCATGGACCAAACCAATATTATCGCTGATTTTTTGTTCGCGATTATCCATTGGCACCCTTTGCCTGTTTGCGTTCAATCTCTTTTTGTAATACTACAACGGTTCCTTTGCCCACTTTGGAAGTCACTTTCATTTGATCCATGAAGCTTTCCATTACCATAAAGCCAAGACCGGCACGTTCTTCTCCTCCTGTTGAGTAAAGCGGTTCTTTTGCTTTCTCAACATCTTCTATACCACATCCCTTATCACGAATGCGTATTACTACTTTTCCGTTTTCAAAAATTTTTACACTTATGTATATCATACCAATGACATCACGGTACGCGTGAATGATACAGTTGGTAACCGCTTCCGAAACTGCTGTTTTGATATCTGATATTTCTCCCACGGTTGGGTCCAACTGCGCTACAAAGGCAGCTACCGTTGCGCGGGCAAATCCTTCATTTGCAGAGTAGCTTAAAAAAGATAAACTCATTTCATTCATTGGCTTCATCATCATTTGTTTCCCCCTTTTCTATTTTCGCCAATTTCCCTACACCCGACAGAGATACAATTTGTTCCATTTTGGGAGACAAGTGTGAAACCACCAGTTCTCCTCCCAAACTTTCCATCAATTTATATCTGCCTATGATAAGACCGATGCCAGCGCTGTCCATAAATCCGACATGTTCAAAACTTAAAATTAACTTTTTCGGTTTTGATTGATTGACAGTAAAATCAATTTCCTCCCGCATTCCTTGGGCTGTATGATGATCTATCTCTCCGCTTAATACCGCAGTTAATACATCATCTTGTAAAATCAGCCTTACTGTTCCGTTATCCATGCATATCCTCCTTTTTATTGCAAAACGGTTGTTCGTACAACAAAACGCCGCTTTATTTTGATACATGAATGTTTTGTTTTACAAAGAGTGTAATAATTCCTCCTTTTTATATTTGATGGCTTGTCCTTTTTCTCTTCTGCAGGATCTATATTTGTATAAAAAAAGACCCTTTATCGCTATGTATAACGATAAAGGGTCAAACATGAGAAAAGACTCGAAATGTGCGAATCTTATCACTATTTTTCCATAAAATGGTATTTTATTTTTTCCCTTGCTTCTGCCGCTACAAAAAGCGACCCACACACCAAAATTACGCCATTTTCTCCTATCAATTGTTGTGCGCGGCTCATAGCGTCGTCTATATCTGCCGCCGCAGTTGCTTGCCGCCCATAGGCAATCCAACGCAATGCAAATGTTTTAGCATCCAAAGCTCTTGGATTATTCGGTGTAATGGTAATAACGTGATGAAATACATCTGCAAGCACATGAATCATATAATCTGTGTCTTTGTCCCGTAAGGCGCCTATCACGGCAACGATTGTTCGATTGGGAAGATATTGTTTTACAGATGCTTTTAGCATATCAATTCCATCCTGATTGTGGGCACCGTCAATGATAATCAGAGGATGTTTTCGTACAATCTCCCATCTGGCCGGAAATTGTACCTTCTCTAAACCTGCTTTGATATGATTGATTTCAATTGGAAATCCTTTTTGCTTTAATTGTTCTGTTACAGCCAATACCGTACAAACATTCAAAGACTGATGTACGCCAATCAACGGCAAGTGTAATGTACTGCCATGATACAAAAAATCTGTCCCGTTTAAATCTGTATGGAGCAATTGGATATCATTCATAAAAGCCTCTATGACACAATTGTCCTTCTTTTCCGCTTCCTCTTTCACAATTGGCATAACTTCAGCTTTCTGACATGGAGCTACCACAAAGGTTCCGTTTGGCTTCATAATTCCACATTTATCTGTGGTGATTTTCTCTAGGGTATCTCCCAATACCTCTGTATGGTCCATAGAGACAGAGGTTAATACAGATACCAATACATTGGTAATCACATTGGTGGAATCTCTCTTGCCGCCAACACCGACTTCAAATACAACAATATCACATTTTTGTTTGGAAAACCAAAGAATTGCCAACACTGTGACCAATTCAAATTCCGACATGCGCTCTCCCGATGACTGCAATTGCTCTACATATGGAAACACCTGCTCCATAAGAGCTGCGAATGCTTCTTTGGGAATCATCTCTCCATTAACCTGGATACGTTCCCGGAATTCTATAATATAAGGTGACACAAATAAACCTGTTTGATAGCCTGCTTCACGCAAAATAGAAGATAACATAGCGCAGGTGGAACCTTTTCCGTTTGTACCTGCCACATGTATAAATTGCAATTGATGATGCGGATTCCCAAATTGTTCTAAAATCCAAGTGACGCGTTCCACTGCGCCTGGAGAACCGAAACGCTGGAGCGTACCAAGCTTCTCCATTGCTGTTTCAAAAGTCATGGTTTACCTCTCTGTTCTAAAAAACAAAAGAAGGTTTTTCATCGCCAAAACGATAACCAAACCTTCTTTCTATCCTTATGATTGTAATGCTGAAATACTGGACTCAATCAGTTGTATCCGTTCGGTTAAGGTCTCAAAGTCTTTTTTTACACCTTCCACCACCTGTGCAGGCGCTTTGGATAAAAAGCCTTGGTTGTTTAACTTGCCGTTTACTTGAGCGAATTGTTTTTTTGCAGTTTCAAGTTCTCTATTTAAACGAGCCAATTCTGCTTTTTTATCTACCAATTCGTCCATAGGAATATACACTTTTGCATCGTTGGTAACAATAGTAACTGCACCCTCAATGTCAAACGCTTGTCCAATGGTAATTTGTGTTGCATAAGCCAGTTTATTTAAAATGGCAATTCCGTTTTCAAATGTGTTTGGCTCTGCAGTTGCAATGTATAGGTTTGTTTTTCTGGATGGCGGCACATTCATTTCTGCTCTGCGGTTTCTAACACCACGAATTACATCCATAATGCGCTGCATTTCCAGCTCTGCTTCCGGGAAATCATGTTCCTGACAATATTCAGGCCACTGTGCTACAATCAGTGCATCTCCTTCATGGGGCAGTGTTTGCCAAATTTCTTCTGTAATAAACGGCATAAACGGATGCAGTAACTTTAATGTACCGGTCATAACCCAAACCAATACTTCACGGGCATTTTGTGCTGTTTGTGCATCATCGGAATTCATTCTGATTTTTGCAATTTCAATATACCAATCACAGAATACATCCCACAGAAAATCATAAATTTTCTGTGCGGCAATACCCAATTCAAATTTTTCCAGATTTTCTGTAATCTCTTTTGCCACACGGTTAAATGAACTGATAATCCATTTATCTTCTGTTGTTAGCTCATTTGGAAGTTCATTTTTAATTTCATGGCCTTCCAAATTCATCAGGATAAAGCGAGCCGCGTTCCAAATTTTATTTGCAAAGTTACGGCTTGCTTCTACCTTTTCGGGCGAATAACGCATATCATTTCCGGGACTGTTGCCGGTTGCAAGCATAAAACGTAGTGCGTCTGCGCCGTATTGGTCTATAACTTCTAACGGGTCAATGCCATTTCCCAATGATTTAGACATTTTCACACCGTTTGCATCACGAACAATACCATGAATGAATACCGTATCAAACGGCACTTTTCCCATATGAGCCAATCCTGAGAATATCATTCTGGCTACCCAGAAAAAGATAATATCATAACCTGTGACCAAAGTGTTGGTCGGATAAAAATAGTTTAATTCTTCTGTGCTATCCGGCCATCCCAAAGTGGAAAACGGCCACAAAGCAGAGGAGAACCATGTATCCAAGGTATCTTCATCTTGATGAATATGAGTGCTGCCACATTTGCAACAAGCATGAGGTGTTTCTATTGATACTGTGATTTCATTACAATCATCACAATACCATGCAGGAATGCGATGCCCCCACCACAATTGGCGTGAAATACACCAATCTTTGATGTTATTCATCCAGTTAAAGTATATTTTATCAAAACGTTCCGGAACAAATTTAACCTCGCCGTCTTCTACCGCTTTTACAGCTGGCTTTGCCAATGGTTCCATTTTTACAAACCATTGCTTGGAAACACGTGGTTCTACCACAGTTTTACAACGGTAGCAAGTGCCTACATTATGTTTAATGGGTTCCACTTTGATTAAATATCCCTGCTCTTCCAGCGCTTTTACAATTTTCTTGCGGGCATCCAAGCGGTCCATACCCTGATATTCTCCGCCATTTTCGTTGATAATGCCGGATTCATCCATAATATTAATCACAGGAAGATTATGACGCAGACCAACTTCGAAATCGTTTGGGTCATGAGCAGGTGTAATTTTTACCACACCTGTTCCAAAATCCTGCTCTACATATGTATCTGCCACAATTGGAATTTCTCTGCCAACCAATGGAAGAATCAACATTTTTCCTATCAAATGTTGATAACGCTCATCCTCAGGATGTACTGCTACTGCGGTATCACCCAACATGGTTTCCGGCCTGGTGGTTGCTAAATTTAAATAGCCGCTTCCATCTGCCAGTGGATAACGTATATGCCAAAAGTTACCGTCTTTTTCCGCAAAATCAACTTCGGCATCTGAGATAGAAGTTTTGCAGTTAGGACACCAGTTAATCATACGCTCACCGCGATAAATCAGTCCTTCATTGTACAGTTTTACAAAAACTTCTTTTACCGCTTTGGAACAACCTTCATCCAGTGTAAAACGTTCACGGTCCCAATCACAGGAGGAACCCAATTTTTTTAACTGAGAAATGATGGTGCCACCGTATTTTTCTTTCCATTCCCATGCGCGCTTCATAAATCCATCACGACCGATGTCTTCTTTTGTAACGCCTTCTTGCTTCATCGCTTCTACAATTTTCGCCTCTGTGGCAATAGAAGCATGGTCAGTGCCGGGCAGCCATAAGGCAGAGTATCCCTGCATTCTTCTGAAACGAATCAAAATATCCTGCAAAGTTTCGTCCAATGCATGTCCCATATGCAATTGACCTGTAATATTTGGCGGTGGAATCACGATTGTATATGGTTTCTTCTTGGAATCCACTTCAGCGTGAAAGTAGTTTCCGTTCATCCAAAACTCATAAATTCTCTCTTCTACTTCATGCGGCTCGTAAGCCTTTGCAAGTTCTTTGCCCATGCACGTTCCTCCCATGTATATCAACAACAAAATTTACAAATGTTTAACTTATTTATTATGCCATTTCTTCCTGCCTTTGTCAATTCAGTTCGGCAGCTGTCTGTGTACATTCACCACCGGAGGCAAAAGCATCAATTATCACAGAGATACAAAGACTTTCTAACGCAAATTCAGGTTGTTCTATTTGCAGTGTATAACCATTTCCACTCTGCGGCATCCATTGTGTTCCATGAATAAAAATGACGGTTCGGTCAACGTCTACCACATCAAAATTGCGAAGTAAAACATCTCCGCGGAATATCCAAGTTTGACCGTTTATTTTAAATAAAGGTTCAGAAGCTGCAAAACTGCATAATAAAGTCATTCGTTTTCTGCCGTTTATGAGAATACTGCTGCGAAGCATTTTTGAAAACCCCATACAATGAATATCTGCAACTTTTTCCTGTTCTGTTGTCTCAATATCAATACATTTACCAAACCGATGTTTGTTTATAAATACCTGATAGCAAGGATGCCCCAATTCATCCATAACATGAAACAGAAGATTGCCAGGTTCGATTGATTGTTTCAAGTATAATATCATAGATAAGACCTCCTATCATAGATACATGGGTTAACGCTTCTTTCAATCGAAGCAACACCCCATCGGACTCGCTTGAAATGGAACTTGCGGATGATTGCAACCGCGATAGTAACATTCACTCCTCACCGTTTCAGTGGAGATTACAAATTCCATTGAAATGATGAATGGCACCGCCGCTTTAGAGGTGGCGGACATCATCGTTTAGGTTATAGTATTATCATATCATGTTTGGAATGTTGAAACAATCTGAAAACTGACGAAAAAAGTCCACCAAATAATTGGTGGACTTTTTATCTTATTCCGGAAGTGCCATGGTAAATGGTTTTGTGGTAGCATCCATTGCTTTAAACTCATAACCGTTTTCTTTTGCCTTTTGAATAATGGCAGGTAATTGTTCCAATGTAGCACTGGAGTTGTTATCCATTAAGACAACGGATTTTCCACTGTTTAAAATGCCGTTTACAGTGGTATCATAAATTTGTTGTCCCGTTGCCCATTGATTACTGTCGCCGGAGTCTAAACTCCAGTCATGGTACGTAAACCCGCGGCGTTCCATTTCTTTGACAATATCCTTAATCGTAGCTTGATTATAACCGTTTACACTGCCTCCCGCAAAACGGAAAACAGTTGGTTTTTCACCGGTTGCTTCCGTAATCAAATCAAATACCTTTGCAAAATCAGCCAAATAGTTTTCAACGGATGCATATATGGTTTGATAATCATACGTATTGGTCAATACGCCTACGGTATGACCTTTATCATGAATCTTTTTAATAGATTCCTTTAAATACTCGTCTGTATTTTCATTACAATAAATAAAGAAAGTTGCCTTCACACCTTGTTGATCCAAAACCTCCAATAGTTTGTCGGTTTGAGCAGACGGTGCATTATTAAAGGTTAAATAAACAGACTTTTCTCCCTCTGCAGCACCGATTTTTTCAACCTGCGGAACATACATATCAGGATATAACGTCTCATATGAATTGGCAGTCGTCTGCTGTGACACTGTGCTTCCTGTTGATTGCGTACTTTCAGTCACAGACGGTGCTGTTGAGGATACATCATTTTGCGATGTTTGTGTCGGCTGATAAAACACAAAGTACCATATCAGTACACCTGCAACTGCTAATGCTATCACTGCAGATGCTGAAATGATAATAATATTTCTAACCAGATGATTGTCTCTGCCATATCTGGAGTATCGGCTTCTGCTGTTTCTGCGGTATACCTGATTTCTTCTACCCAAACCACCACTTCCTTTATACTCATTTCTTGCCACTGATTATATCACAAAAGACATATAGATGCAATTTATAACCTAATATTGTATCTATCACAATACTCCTTCCATATACGACAAAACTTTATAATTCATGCATGGTTTCCCCAACGACAGGTTCTTTTTGCTGGAAAAGATTTTGTCCGTTGTTCTGTTTTTCATCCTCTTTATGATAGCCGGCTTTGATTGCTTTGATTTTAATTCCCTGAGCAGTAAAACGCTGTTCATGTTCCGTTGTAATATTGTCTGCAGGAGGTTGACCATTTTCATAAAGATTGGTGGTATACCATAAAATTTCAAATTCACTTTCTCTCAAATAGCGTAGGGTAGATTGATATAATCCGCCGTCATCTGTCTTAAAATGAATCTGCGCTTCGTCTTTCATAAAAGTTTTATAAGTTTGTAATTGATTGGTATGTGTCAAACGTTTTTTATGATGTCTCATTTTCGGCCAAGGATTACAAAAGTTAATATAAACACGGTCAATTTCATCATTTGCATTCATAATCTGTAAAATTCGTTCAATGTCGTATGCAACCAATGCAATATTTTCCACCTTGCGGTTCTCCTGCTCATAACGTGTCTGAATATTCCTTCTGGCAACACCAAGTACATCGGGGCTCAAATCAATTCCAATATAATTGATATCCGGATGTTTTACTGCCAGTTCTGATAAAAAGACACCCTTTCCGCAGCCAAGCTCTAAATGTAGCGGCTGTTTTTTTGGAAACCAATTGCTCCAATTTCCCTTTAATTCTTGTGGATTTTTTATAAAATACGGACATGCGTCCAATTCAGGTCTTGCCCAAGCTTTTTTTCTCATCCTCATGGTTGATTCTTCTCCAAAATACGAAATATCTCTAGGGTATTATAACAAAATAATCTTAGGCTGTCGATGAAATAAAAAAATTGTAATATTTGAAAAATTTTTTTAAAATTTTCTGTTATTTTCATTTAACCTCTTGCTATTTGAGAGATATGGCAGTATAATATATTGAATTTTGTTGTGAATACGAAAATGTTCAAAAATGAATAGATGGAGGACGCTTATGAAACATATTATTGACCCATTGGATTTATCTGTTGAAGAACTGGACAGCTATTTGGATTTAGCTGACCGCATATTTGCAAACCCGGAAAAATATGCTCATGTTTGTGACGGAAAAAAGTTAGCCACTCTATTCTATGAGCCGAGTACACGTACCAGATTAAGTTTTGAAGCTGCAATGCTTAACCTGGGCGGAAGTGTGCTTGGCTTTTCTTCTGCCGAAAACAGTTCTGCAACCAAAGGCGAAAGCGTTGCAGATACCATACGGGTAGTATCAAATTTTGCTGACATCTGTGCTATTCGTCATCCAAAAGAAGGCGCACCTATGGTCGCCTCTCAGTATTCCAGAATTCCTGTTGTAAATGCAGGCGATGGCGGTCACCAACATCCTACCCAAACACTGACTGATATTATGACCATACGTGCATTAAAAGGAAGACTTGGCAACTTAACCATCGGTTTATGCGGAGATTTAAAGTTTGGCAGAACTGCACACTCCCTAATTACAACGCTGGCGCGCTATGCGGGAATTCAATTTATTTTAATATCTCCTCCTGAATTGGAAATTCCGGATTATATTCGAGATACTACACTAATACAAAAGAACATTCCATTTCAAGAAGTAGAGCGTTTGGAAGATGTCATTGGAGATTTAGACGTACTGTATATGACCCGTGTGCAAAAAGAACGCTTTTTCAATGAAGAAGATTATGTACGTTTAAAAGACAGCTATATTTTGGACATGGAAAAAATGTCTCTTGCAAAAGATGATATGATTGTACTTCATCCATTGCCAAGAGTAAATGAAATTGCGGTTGAAGTGGACAACGACCCTCGTGCCGCCTATTTTAAACAAGTACAATATGGCGTATATATTCGCATGGCGCTTATTATGAAATTATTGGAGGTGAATGATGTTGAATGTTGACAGCCTAAAACGCGGAATTGTAATTGACCATATTAAAGCAGGCAGCTGTATGGATATTTATAAATACCTGGAACTGGATAAATTAGATTGCAGTGTTGCGATTATCAAAAATGCAAAAAGCAATGCTATGGGAAAAAAAGACATCATTAAAGTGGAAGGTCTTTTGGATATTGATTTAGACGTACTTGGATTTATCGACTGTGACATTACAGTCAATGTAATTGATGACGGAAAAATAATCGAAAAGAAAAAATTGACCATGCCGGAAACCATCCGCAATGTGGTATCTTGCAAAAATCCACGCTGTATCACTTCCATTGAACGTGGAATTGACCAAGTGTTTAAATTAAGTGACAGAGAAAACCATGTGTATCGCTGTGCATACTGTGAACAAAAATACGAAAAGAAATAAAAACAGCCAAAGTATGGAGGAATCCAATACTTTGGCTGTTTTTATTTATCTTTACGATTCAGATCTTTTCTTTTTACGGAAGAAGAAAGCGATAGCAGCTGCAATAGAAGAAATACCTCCTGTTGCCGATAATGGTCCTACTATAGAATTATCCCCCGTTTGGGCCGCTTCCAAATTGGTGCCCATTATTTTTTCTTCTGTTTCTGTGTTGTTCATTTCTCCGCTCTGTCCCGGTGTTTGCGGCTGCTCCGGCTCTGTTGGCGGTACGATAGCTTCTTCTTTCTCATACAGGGCTGTTACTTCCATATCTCCCTTTACTTTATCAAATGCTGCACTCCAGCCTGTAAAACGGTAGCCTTCTCTGCTTGGCTCTGTTGGCGCGGTTGCTCCTGTGTTATATGCTACCTGCTCTGTTTTCAGCACGCTTCCATCCCAATCTTTAAACGTTACTGTATATTGATTTACTGTATATGTCGCTGTTACTACTGTATCTTCTGTTACATTATCAAAAGCAGCGTTCCAGCCTGCAAAGGTATGGCCTTCTTTTACTGGCTCTGTCGGTGCAATTGCCCCTGTTCCCTCGTCTACAATTTCTATTTTTAACACGGTTCCGTCTTCATCTTTAAAAGTGACCGTCCAAGTTTTCACGTATTGCGCTGTAATTTCTGTATCACCTGTAATGACATCAAAGGTTTTGTCCCAGCCTGTGAAGCGGTAGCCTTCTCTGCTTGGCTCTGTTGGTGCGGTTGCTCCTGTGTTATATGCTACCTGCTCTGTTTTCAGCACGCTTCCGTCCCAATCTTTGAACGTTACTGTGTATTGGTTTGCTTCCCATACTGCATACAAGGTTACTATACCATGATTGGTTGTTGTAAGGTTATTGACAGTTGCCCCGTCTGTATATATAACCTGCCCATTTGCTGTCGTAGACCAACCTTTAAAAGTATATCCCTCTTTGGTAAACCTATTTGTTTCCAATGCCTGTGCTATATCATATACAAACGCTTGTGAAGACATTGTGCCTGTTCCGCTATTTGCATTAAACTCTACACTATATGCATTTGCTTCCCATACTGCATACAAAGTCACTGTTCCATTAGGAACTGATGTAAGATTTTTCACTGATTCTCCGTCTGCATACACAACTTGACCATCTATTGTGGTTGACCAGCCTTTAAAAGTATATCCCTCTTTGGTAAACCTATTTGTTTCCAATCCCTGTGCTGTATCATATACAAATGCTTGCTCTGACATTGTTCCTGTTCCGCCGTTTGCGTTAAACCCTACACTATATGCATTCGCTTCCCATTTGGCATATAATGTCACTGCATTTGCCGGCATTTTTTCCGTTGCAAAATCCCATTTATTTTGACATGCAGCTTCTTTATACCAGCCCACAAAGGTGTATCCTTCTTTGGTTGGCTCTGTGGGTTCTTGTATCAATGTATCATACTCAACATTTTGTTCTGCTACATCACTGCCTCCCTGAGAATCGAAGCTTACTGTAAATTGTGCAGGTACTACATTCACATTAAAAATGTAATCTTTATCTGTTGTTGCATTATTGTTAATGGGATGTCCACCAAAACTTATAATCGGAACCAAGGATTTATAATAATAACCGGATTGAGGAACACCGTTTACGACAAGCTTACCAAGCACTTGAACACAATAATAATTTGCTCCCCCGGTACGCGTATCATCCTCTGTTCTCATAGGAATTTCGCTGACTGTTGTGGGTACATTTTGAACAGATTCACGGTAGAAATAATTTTCATCGCTGGTTGCTTTGCTTCGTTCCCCTACCGTTCCGTTTTGAATATCAAACCAGTAATATTCAAACTCTACATAGGTATCTGTACTTTCATTGGTATTTTCGTTTTTCATTAACGGATGAGTCACGTGTACTCCAACAGTGCCAAAACGTTGTACATTATAAGGACTTGATTGTGATGTTGGTTGTCCATTAATGGAATATTCTATATTTGGTTCAGATACAAAATCATTTTTCCATGTAACGGTTAACGTATCTGCCGGAGAAGTAGTGCTGATTTTAGAATCTGCCGTCAATTCTTTGCCATCCAGCTCCCAGCCACCGTAATATCCTGCAGAAGGAGTCGGTGCATCAGTCGGCTTTGGTAACTCATAATGTTCATCTAAGTACCAAACACCGTTTTTCTTTACATACTGAACTGTATTATTGTAAAGTTTCTCTTCAGTAGTTATGCTTGCTCCGTTGTTTACAAAATTAAGTGTTACACCATAGGATAAGTTTGCATAGCTGGCCATTGCAGTTTTTTTCGTTTCATCTGCATTTTGGTAGGTGCTGAAATTCGGAAACAGTACAGTTGGTCTATATGATGCATATGTAGAATTAGAAAAAGCATCTTTATCGGCACCTTCAAAACTATTTGCATCTTCTAACACAAATATATTTTTACTGCATTGTGAATTGGAAAAAGCGGAAGATTTTATCGTGGTAACCGATGCAGGAATACTTACTACCAAACCATCATTTTTCATCTTTTGATAAATAGGTGAACTGCCGCTAAATGAAAAAGCATATTTACCAATTGTAGTGAGACTTTGTGGTAATTCCAAAAAATTTTCATCTCCAGCAGCGTCTCTCGTACCAATAAAGGCTAAATTAGAACAATTACCGAATACTGCCATATTCGAGTCCAGACTGCCAATTGAGGTTAATGTACTTGGCAAGATAACACCTGTAATAGCAGTACCGTTAAAGGCATTTCCACCTATCTCCGTAATTTGTGTATTTCTTAAGTCAATTACGCCTCCAAGTTTTTTTGCATCATAGAAAACTTGCTTGTTAATCTTGGTTAAATTCGTAGCAGCAGAAAAGTCTACCGCTACTAATTTATCTGCAATGTTTGCTATTTTTACACTTGAACCTCCTGCAGTCGGAGTTCCTGATGCATAAATATTAGGACTGAACACACTTGCGTATATTTCAGTTGTTTTTTCAGGTATTTTAATAGCAACAAATTGTACTCCCGCATCTGTTACATTTGTTTTGTACCATTCGGAATTTACACCCTTTAAAACAGTGCTGCCATTTCCGTCCCAAAGAAGTCCCTCTTCCGGAATCACTAGTGGATTATCTGCTGAAGTTCCTGCTGTATTGGCAATAACACCCACTATGGATTCCATATTGTGATTATCTGTTAGTTTTGGAGAAATATTTTCTGTAGTCTCTTGTTTTTCATCTAAATCTGTACTTTCTTCAATATGGGTATTTTCCTGTGCAAATACAGTATTACACAAAATACTTGATGTACTGGCGGTTCCAATTAATACTGTCAAACTCATTGCTAATAATTTTTTAGCTTTCATTTCTTCTTTACCTCCTAACTTTTAAAACAAAATTTTCAATGTTTTGGAAAAATTTAGATACGTATTTTCCTCCTCTCTGTCTAAATCTGTCCACATAATGGAAAACAAATTAGACTTTAAGTAGACTTTTTATCTCGAGCATGATAAAATCATAAAAGGCTTAAATGTGTAAATAAATTTCCAATTTTAGTAAATTATTACGCGCGAAAAAAAGTCTACCTTTTGTAGCAAAAAGATAGATATAAGTAATAAAAAGCGATAAAAAAGACCTGTAAAATACAGGTCTTTTTTGAATCCGTAACACATGTTTTATACTATATGAAAAAAGTAAAAATATTTTTTCTTATGATAAAACGTTGTGCATATTACTGATAAAGATAACCAATTACACAACAAACGTTAAATTAATGTTAAACCAACTATAAAAATTATGGCATTTTTTCCAAAGATAATAGACAACAGTTTAGGACTTCACCACATTAATACAAAATTTATAAACTTTTCATAACTTCATACTTTTTTGCATTGTTATATGTTATACTACTACAAGCGGAAAATAGTAATATGAACTGTTACATATGGTGATTTGATTGGTTAAAGGAGAATTTTAGCATGTTCTTTATCGAAATCCTAAAGGCAATCTTTTTAGGTATTGTGGAAGGCATTACAGAATGGCTTCCAATCAGCAGTACCGGCCACATGATTCTGGTGGACGAATTTATCAAATTGGATGTATCAAAAGAATTTTTAGATATGTTCATGGTTGTGATTCAACTGGGTGCAATATTGGCTGTTCTGGTACTTTACTTCCACAAACTGAATCCGTTTTCACGGAAGAAAACACTTGTAGAACGAAAACAGACATGGTCGTTATGGCTAAAAGTAATTATCGCTTGCCTGCCGGCAGCAGTCATCGGATTAATTTTTGATGATAAAATAAATGAACTATTCTTCAATGCTTGGACCATTGCCATTACATTAATTGTATATGGCGTACTCTTTATTATTGTAGAAATATTTAACCGTAAACGCAAACCAAAAATCAGAGAATTGTCTCAATTGCCATATACAATGGCATTTTTAATTGGTGTATTCCAACTATTGGCACTCATTCCCGGTACCTCACGTTCCGGTGTTACAATTATTACTGCTTTGCTGTTGGGGGCTTCTCGCTTTGTTGCAGCTGAATTCACCTTCTTTTTAGCAATACCCGTAATGCTGGGCGCAAGTGCTCTAAAGTTAGTAAAATTCGGTTTTTCCTATACAGGATTGGAAATTGCGATTTTAATTGCAGGTGTGTTAACCGCTTTCCTTGTATCTGTTTTGGCAATTAAATTCTTAATGAAATACATCAAAAAGCACGACTTTAAAATATTTGGTGTTTATCGTATCTTACTGGGTATTGCCGTTATTATTTATTTTTCAATTGTTGGCACCTCAGTATAACTATAAAAAAGCAGGCTATTCTTTGTCAGAACAAGCCTGCTTTTTTATATTTATGCTCTATATTACAAATGAAAATTTGATATTTCTGACAGTAACAACTGCAGTGGTGAAGATAAATATTTATCTTTATGCCATACAACGTGCAAGGCATTTTTTAAGTATAAATGCTCTACTGTTAAAGTAATCAATTTATTTTGAGCCAGTTCTTTTTCTACCAGCACATTAGGCAAAACTGTAATTCCGATGTCTGATCTAGCAGCTTCAATCAGTGCAGTTGAATTTACACTCGTCCATATGGGATAAGCAGTATATCCTAATAAATATAATTGACTATCCAACACATCGCGAATAGCACTGCCTTTCTCCCTTAAAAGCAAACTTTGTGAGCAAAACTCTTCTAAACTTAAATCATGAGATGGAACCGGATAATCCGGAGAACATACAATTTCAAGCGTATACTCATCAAATTTTCTGCTGCAAAAAGGTTCCTGAGGTAGCGTGCCTTCTATGCAAGCAATATCGGCATCTCCTTTTCTCAAAAGGTGAATTGCTTCTGCGGCGGATACAACGTTGACATAAATAGGCGTATCCGGAATTTGTTCTTTTACTTTTTTCAAAATGTGCGGAAGCCAAAAAGCTGCAATTGTAATACTGGACACAATTTGTATCGGTGCCTGCATATCCATATATCGTATTTTCTTTTCCAAAGCATTGCAAGATGCAAGAATAGGTGTTATTTCTTCCAGAAGTAACTTACCGGCAGGAGTTATTTGAATCTGCTTTGAAATACGGTCAAATAGAAACATACCTGTATCCGCTTCCAATTCCCGAATTGCATGTGAAACAGCAGACTGTGTTATAAATAACTTTTGTGCCGCTTTTGTAAAACTATTTGTCAGTGCTACTGCTTGAAAAATTTGAAAGTGACGAAGAGATAGCATACATACCTCCTTTTAACATGAATAAAATTAATCAATTTTATAAAATAATATCATTTTTATAATCTTAGTACAAGTGATATAATGAAAAGAGTATAGGAGGAGCTGGTATGAAAGAAAAAATAAATCTATATTTGTGGTTAGCAAAAACCAATTTATTTATTAGTGCATTTACGTTTGGCGGCGGCTATGTCGTTGTCCCAATGGTCCGTAAGTATTTTACACAAAAAAAGAATTTGTTTTCAGAGGAAGAATTAATGGAGATGGCAGCAATTTCGCAATCCACTCCGGGAGCAATTGCTGTGAATTTGGTAGCACTGGCCGGTTACCGTTCTGCAGGGAAAATAGGTATGATCATCAGTTGCATTTGTGCAATTATCCCTCCTTTATTGATACTTTCTATCATCTCAATTTGTTATACTGCGTTCATTTCCAACCCTATTGTTGCTGCTGTGCTAAAAGGTATGCAGGCGGGTGTAGCCGCTCTGGTAGTAGATTTTATTGTGGATATGACAAGTATGATACTAAAACAACGCTCACGGTTTCTAAATGCATTAATGATTCTGTCGTTTCTGGTTAGTTATTTTACCAGTATCAATGTAATTTTCATTCTTTTGGGAAGCTGCTTGGTTTGTATTGCTCAAGTATGGGTAAAAAAGAGGAGAAAACAATAATATGGAACAACTTTTTCAATTGATGTTCGTATTTTTTAAAATTGGTCTGTTTAGTATTGGCGGCGGTTATGCGATTATTCCTCTAATACAAGGGCAAGTGGTAAATCAATATGGCTGGATATCTCAGCAAGTATTCACGGATATTATTACCATTTCACAGATGACACCGGGACCATTGGCTGTAAACACCTCCACCTTTGTGGGTATCCAAGTTAGTGGAATTTTAGGTGCTGTTGTGGCAACAATAGGCTGTGTAATTTCCGGAATATGTATATCGATATTTTTATATTATATATTTAAAAAGCATAGTCAATCAGTTTATATTTTAGAAGTATTAAACTGTTTGAAAGCCAGCTCTCTGGGATTGATCATTGCTTCTTCTGTAAGTATTTTATTACTGGCTTTTACAGGCAGTCAAATATTTCGCAATGATGTATCCGTCGATTGGTTTGCTGTTTTACTCTTTTTAGGTTCTCTTGCAGTACTAAGAAAATGGAGGATAAACCCTATATTCATTATTTTTATTACTGGTATTATAGGAGGATTGATCTACTGTATTTAGAGGTAAACATATAAAAAAACTTATTTGTGCGTTCTCATACTTATTTACCGATATTATAAATAAACGTTTAAGTTACCAAAAAATATCAAAGAAAAGACCTGCTTAAAAGCAGGTCTTTTCTTATACCAGCCAACCAAACATTCTCGCAAATGTTGCAATGATAAAACATAACCCAAATCCGGTTACGGTTGGAAGCAAAAATCCTATGGCAGTCCATTTCCAACTTTTTGTTTCTTTTTTTATAGAAAGACAGGTCGTGGAACAAGGCCAATGTACCAAAGAAAATACAATCACACACAATGCCGTTACCCACGTCCAGTTATTTGCCACCAATAATTCTTTCAGTGCCATTAAATCGTCTATTTCGGTTAATGTTCCTGTTGCCATATAAGTCATAATCATAATCGGTACGACAATTTCGTTTGCCGGAAATCCCAAAATAAAAGCAAATAAAATGGTTCCGTCTAAGCCAAATAATTTTCCGAATGGGTCTAAAAAAGCAGCACAGTGTGACAATAATGTGGCGTCTCCTGCTGTGACATTGGCTAAAATCCAAATAATCAATCCTGCAGGTGCGGCAACTATTACTGCTCTTCCCAAAACAAAAATGGTTCTGTCCAATAAAGACCTTACAATCACTTTTCCAATCTGTGGCCTTCTGTACGGAGGTAACTCCAATGTAAAGGAAGAAGGTACGCCTTTTAACACCGTTTTGGATAACAATTTACTCATAGCAAATGTGAGCATTACACCTAATATGATGACTCCTGTCAACATAAGCGTTGATAGCAAAGAACCTGTAAATCCTGTTGCAATGCTTCCAACAAAAAACATAGAGATAATGGAAATCATGGTAGGAAAACGTCCGTTGCAAGGAACAAAATTATTGGTAAGCATTGCAATCATACGTTCTCTTGGAGAATCTATGATTCTGCAACCTACCACACCTGCCGCATTGCAGCCAAATCCCATACACATGGTAAGCGCTTGTTTTCCGCAAGTATTGGCCTTTTTAAAATAGTGGTCTAAATTAAACGCCACTCTGGGAAGATATCCGAAATCCTCCAGTAACGTAAACAAAGGAAAGAAAATTGCCATAGGTGGCAACATAACAGATACAACCCAAGCCAATACGCGATAAACCCCCAAGACCAAAGCTCCGTGAAGCCACTCCGGCGCATGCATCCACATAAAGAAGTCTGTCAATCGGTCTTGCACCCAGAATAGGCCTTCCGATAACATTTGAGAGGGGTAGTTTGCCCCTGATATAGTAATCCAAAAAATAAGCGCTAGCAGTGCAATCATAATAGGAATGCCCGTAAAACGATTTGTCAGATATTTATCTATTTTACGGTCCCTGCTATGACAATTTGCTTTATTGTAAGACACAACATTGGCACAAATACCTTCTGCTGTAATAACAAGGCAGGCAACAATTTTATCTTTTATGTTATCTTCCGTGATATCACAGCGATTCAAATATTTCTTCGCTTCCGCCAATGTATCGGCAAGCACATTATCTTGTTGAACATCATATCCTATATAACGGTTTAAATCATCTATCATAGAAGTATTGCCTTCTAACAGACGTATTGCAATCCATCTACAATTCCATTCTTCTCCTAATTTTTCTGCTAAGTGAGGCTCCACCATAGAGATAGCCTCTTCAATGGGAGGAATATATTTTATTTTTAAGGCATTGGGTTCGGGATCTCGTGCCAATGCTTCCACTGTTGCAAGTAAATCGTCAAGACCTTTTTTGCTTCTCGCTGTTGTTCCTATTACGGGTACGCCAAGTTCTTTTGAAAGTTTATCCAAATCTACACAAATTTGTTTTTTCTTTGCTTCATCCAATAAATTCACACAAACTACAACGCGCTTTGTCAATTCAATTGTTTGTAATACAAGATTTAAATTACGTTCCAAACACGTAGCATCACATACAACAATGGTTGCATCAGGATGCTTAAAACAAATAAAATTTCTCGCCACCTCTTCTTCTGCTGAATGTGCCATTAAGGAATACGTACCCGGCAAATCTACCATAATATAATTTTCATCATGATAATTACAGATGCCGTACGCACTGTCTACCGTTTTTCCTGTCCAGTTTCCTGTATGCTGATTTAATCCTGTTAAAGCATTAAATACTGTACTTTTTCCTACATTGGGGTTGCCTGCCAATGCAACGATTTTCCCACTTTCTTTATCAATATCTTGTTCTTCTGATTGCTTTTGTTTTGATTTTCTCCTCCTCTTCCAACTCATATCTCTCACCTCATTTATTACATTTATGATAAACTCATTAATACTGAAGATGAATCTTCTGTTCTTAAAGCAATGACTGCACCACGAATTAAAAATGCAATTGGATCACCTGAAGGACTTTTTTGTATACATTCGACTTTTGTACCTTCAATCAAACCAATGTCTTGTAATCGTCTTCTCATACTTGTATCGGACAACAATTGGCTAACGGTACCACGTTGCCCCACTTTTAACTCATTGAGTGGAATATTCTTTTTCTCCATTGTAAAGCTCCTTTTTCTTAAAATGGAATTTCTCCTGTTACTATATTATTGCTGTAGGGTGATTCTGTGAGGAAAATTTATCGTTTCATTTTTCTATCACACAAATAAAGGCTTTGCGCAAATGCGCAAAGCCTTTATTTGTGTTCTGCATAATTTAATGCAATAAAAAATCTTTTAAAAGAACAAATATCTCTTTCAACTTGTCCTTATTTTTTTGAAATAATACGGAATTTACCTTTGGGAATTCTTCATTTCCAAATACTCTGTTGTCGATATATGTTTGATACCAAAGCTCTATTTGTATGGATTGACAATTTTTTATTTGTGTACCATAGTAATTTGTGAGATACCCTCCCGAAAATGGATTATTTTGTTTCACAGAATAACCCCGCTCCGTGAATTTATGTTCTATAAAAGACATCAATGACTCTGAACACGTCGTCCCAAAACCATTTCCCAAAATTACATCAGCGCCATAATCTAATCCAAAACTGTGTAAATCAATAAAATAGATTTGATTATGATAATTTAGTTTCTCTGAAATTAACTTTTGAATTCTATTATGATAGGTCTGGTAATAACAAGAGATTCTGCGTTCCAATTCACATACATCGGGTTCCGCTTGATACATTGCATAGCCTTGAGTGGTATGTGTATAACATACATTGGTTTTGTAAGATGTTCCTTTGGTGTCTTCCATGCTTCTGTTTACATCCGCCACATATCTGCTGGTATGATTTACAATCACAGTATATCCTAACTGCTGCAAAAAAGAATATAAAACCGGTAAATACCAATCTGTATTGGGAAGTACTATATTCGGTTTTAAGTTTTGTTTCATTGGTTGCGTTAAATATATCCCGCTATGAGGAATGCTAACGATAGCAGGAATTGAGTGGACAAACTCATTCATAACATGGAAAGGGTCACCGCGCTGCGTATATTCATATTAGTAGTACATTAACATCTCCTATGTTGTAACTATTCTTTAGATGAAAGGTTAGACAACAATATGATTTGGTTTTTGCCCGTGGCATACAGCTGAAATGTTAGACCAAATGGTACGATACATATGCTGAAAAACGCCATATGTTGTTCCGCCTATGTGAGGAGAAAAAGTTACCTTATACTGTAAATGCTCCGGTAATTGCAATAAAGGATGGTCAAACGGGACAGGTTCAGGAAATAAGGTATCCATGCCTGCTCCTGCAATTTGTCCGCTGACAATTGCATTGTATAAATCTTGTTGATTCACAATTTCTCCACGAGCGGTATTGATTAATATTGCCGTGGATTTCATACACTCAAACACATGCTTATCCACCATATTTTTGGTTTCTGCAGTTACAGGAACATGAATGCTAAGAATATCACAAAAACGATAAAGTTCCTGTAAAGACAAGTAGGAGACTTGATATTCCTCTTCTATTTCTGATGATGCTTGGTGACGGCTGTAATAACTGACACGACAGCCAAACCCTTTCAGCCTCTTTGCCGTTTGCTTTGCAATAGCACCAAATCCTAATAATCCCACATGGCAATGCTCCAGTTCAGGAATACCATCTAAAATAAATGAACCTTTGGCTTGCATCTGCTTGCCCCTACGAACCAGGGCGTCGCCTTCTATCAGTCTGCGCGTACAAGCAAGCATTAACATAATGGTATGCTCTGCAACAGAACATGCATTGGCTGAAGCGTTATTGCAAACATATATTCCTCGTTCTTTTGCCGCCTCTATATCAATCAAATTATAAGCAACCCCTTCAGACTGAACCAACTTTAAATTTGGTAAATGTCTGATGATATGTCCGCTTACAGCATTCACTGCATCCACTAAAATAGCATCTGCCTCTTTTGCTTTCTGTATGACTTCATCATCTGTGTATGTTTGACCTATATAAATCAATTCTGTATCTTTAGGCACCAATGACCAATCTGTAAATTTCTCTACCCTTTCCTGAGAAGTCAAAATTGCTACCTTCATGTATCTCTTCCTTTACCGTTTAGTTCCAATGTCCTCATGCTATCACAGTCCTCGTCTACGGTCAAGAATATTGTTTAAAATAAATCTTATTGGGATATATGTATCGAAATTTCTAATTTTATCATTGATTTGATAAGTGATATAATTAATCATCCAACTTCTGAATCAAAAAACTGCAAACCATAGTTATGATTGATTCATTTCTCAGATAAACGACCTATTCGAACCATTTTAAATTAACACTGTGATTATAAATTTTGCTCCTGAATTTTCGACTGAAGCGAAATCTAATTTCAAGATTTATAATTTGATTTCTTTTGAATATCATATTGTTAGTATTGTTCTCATATACAACTCGCAGAATAAAAAACACTCTACGGTATCAAATCGCAGAGTGTGAAAGATAAATTATTTGCTATATTTTTTTCTAAAAATAACTGTTCCTGCAAGACCTGCACCGGATAGACACAACAATGCGATTCCTAGAAATACATAGCTGTTGTCACCGGTTTGAGGATTAGCAGAGTTCACATCAGTATCAGTAGTTGTTGTTCCGTTTGTCATTTCTTCTTCAGTTGGGGCAGAAGAAGCATCACCTGTTGCAGGGATTTCCTCTACAACTTGATAGCCGCATACAGAACAAACTTTCTCTCTTCTGCCCGCTTCTGTAGCAGTAGCTTCTTTCGTTATATTCCACTCACCAAAAGTATGGGCAGATACATCTGCTTTTTCTCCGCATACGGAGCATTCATACCAATGATTTTCAGAATCGTATTTCATAACCATGTTATGCTCATGTACAGAATAGGAACCATCCGGATTTTGGTGCAGATAGAAATTATCAGCAAAAAAGTTTGAATCTACAGCGTTGGAGAAAGTACCGCCTGAAATAACAATAGAGGAAGAAGCTGCATCAGGTGCTGCAGGTTGCAGTCCATTATTGTAGGTAGCTTTTGAAATTTCACCTGTTATGGTACCACCTTTAATTGTAACAGAAGGAATGGATGTTCCACCGTCATAGTTTACTGCAACAACATCACCGTTTACAACAGCATTTCCGGAAATTTCGGTTGCACTTGCAAAACCTTCATAGGACCAAGTAATTACCTGTCCGTTTAAAGTACCTCCACTAATAGCTGCCTGTGACCAGTTTTGTATTGCTTGTTCATTGGAGGTAATTGTACCACCTGTAACAGCAACATTGCCATAATCGTCATTTTTTAATGCAATAAAGTTGTCCTGTCTTAGGGTTGCATTGCCGCTAACGGTTAAACTGGAAGCTGCATCTGCTGTACCTATATTACGGATCAAAGAAGAAAAATATCCATTGTTTACAACATTTGCAGTTCCTGTAATAGTCATAGTACCATGGTTGTCAATAACATACCAGCTATTTCCGCCGGAAGATGTAGTACTTGTGCTTGCTTCTGCACTACGGGTAAAGGTAGCTCCTTCTAAAATGGCAGTACCATAGTTTACAAGAGCTCCTTTGGCATGGGTCACATTATCAACTGTACCTGCGCCGGTAACGGTGAGAGTGCCGTTATTGGTAATTGTATGTCCGGCTTTGTTGGTTAAAGTAATACCTTCCGGAATATACAATGTAATATTTGCGCCTTGAGGAATGGTAACATCCTCAGATACATTTTTAGTCAATTCGATGGTTGTAGCATTCGAACCGGCTGCTGTAATTGCTTCGGCAACGCTGTTATATGTTTGGTCACCAATTTTTGCAACCCCAGTATCTGCACCCGCTGCAAATACAACACTTGGCAACAGAGTAAATGTCATAATGACAGCCAAAAACAGCGCCAGCCACTTGCTTTTCATTGCTTTCATAAAACCTCATCCTTTCATCCGTGTTTTCATTGTTGATAAGAAAGAAAATAAAAAATAACTTTTCCCTCAATAAAACTACTTTTTATTTTATGACCCTTCTGATAACAATTAAAATAACGGAACAATTTCTTGCAAAAGCATACTTTTGCAAATTTACTATAATTTGTAATTTATAACGTAATTATAATATAAATAGCCACTTTTTTCAAGTTAAATTTACCTTTTTAGGTATTTTGTAAAAGTATACTATAATAAGTATGATTTATAGTATACTTGCACGTACATATGTAAAACGACCCGTATTTACAAAACAAAAAAAGAGAAGAGCACCCATATTTTTGTGTATGGGTGCTCTTGATTATTGTAGATTTACTAAAATATAGACAGCATTTTACAGTGTAAACCAAAAATGATAATTTTACCGTTGGAATATTTCCTCTTATTTTCAAAATAAAAACATGCTCGAAATTTTGTTTTTATTATCTTAAAATCCCATGACTTTATGATAACGCTCTATAATATTTAAATTCTATCACTATAAATAACTTAAATTTGTAAAAATAAACAACGGTGTGTTTCACACCGTTGTTTTTGATTATTTTCTTTGAAATGCTTTTTTAGGCATACCACAAATGGGACAAATCCAATCATCCGGCAGTTCTTCAAAAGAAACATCAGGATCATTATAAATATACCCGCACACTGTACAAATCCAGCTTTCCCCATCATTTCCGTCACGCTCTACTTCGGGAGGCTGATACGTAGGCGCATTTTTAGGTGCAGTACCTTTAATGACATTGTGGTAGTAACTGTACGTCATAGGAGTACCTCTGGATTTATCACTTCCGGCGATAACTTCTGCCAAAAATACGGTATGAGTAGGAGATTCTACTTTATTGACTACTTTACATAAAAACCAACAGCAAGTATTTTCTTTCAGAACCGGAACACCTTCCTGCAATACTTTGTGACGTAGATTCTGCAGCTTGTCAACATCTTTTCCAGAATTAAAGCCAAGAGTACCAATTACAGTGCCCGAAGTATCTTCTGACAAAACAGAAACCGTGAAAATTCCGTTTTCTTCAATGCATTGATGACTATAATTATAATGATTCATACTGACAGCAATGATTGGTGGATTTTGCGATGTAATTTGTACCACTGTATTTACAATACAAGCCGAAGGTCTTTCTTTTCCTTTTACGCCGATTGCGTACATACCGTAAGATAAATTTCTTAAAATCATAGGATTCATATGTGAAACGCTCCTTTTTATATGGCAATACCATAATAGTATTTACAGTTTTTTCCCTTTTATATTCTCCCAATATTGGCGGAATGCCTGTTCATTTTTATTATCTCCAAACTCATAGTACCGAACATCTTTTAATGTATCGGGCAAGTACTGCTGTTCTGTCCAATGGTTGGGACAATCCTGAGTATAAATATAAAACTGACCTTTTACTTCTTGATCTTCTCCGTCAAAGTGTTTATTTTGCAAATGCCTGGGAATGCTGCCTACATTTCCTTTTTCCACATCTGCCATAGCACGGTTAATGGCCATATATGCCGTATTGGATTTTGGTGCATTGCATACCATAATGACTGCGTCAGCCAATGGAATTCTGGCTTCAGGAAGCCCTACTTGCAAGGCTGCATCTACACTTGCTTTTACAATAGGAATAATCTGCGGCCATGCAAGCCCTACATCTTCGCAGGCACATACCATAAGTCTGCGGCATACCGATGGTAAATCTCCGGCAGACAACAGACGTGCCAAATAGTAAATTGCAGCATCCGGGTCAGAACCTCTCATAGATTTTTGAAAAGCCGATAGCAAATCATAATGTTCATCGCCGTCTTTATCATAGCGCATTGCACTGCGTTGCGTCAATTCTTTGGCCAGTTCCAATGTGACGTATCTTCCATCTTCTGTTTTGTCAGCTGATAAGCTGCACAATTCCACTGCATTCATTGCTTTACGCACATCTCCGCCGCAAGCAGTTGCGATGTACGCCGCAACACCATCTTCCAGCCGAATGGTCTGTTTCAGCTCCTGCTCTACAATTGAAAAACCTCTTTGCACTGCACGTTCGATTTCGTTTTTCGGAACGGATTTAAATTCAAATACAGTACATCGGCTCAAAACAGCATTATAAACATAAAAATAAGGATTTTCCGTAGTAGAAGCAATTAACGTAATCTGCCCGTTTTCAATAAACTCCAACAAAATTTGCTGCTGTTTTTTATTAAAATATTGTATCTCGTCCAAATACAACAAAACACCATTCATTGTCTCGAATGTGTTTAAATTGGAAATAACATCTTTGATATCGGAGGTAGAGGCAGTGGTTCCATTCATTTTTACCAGCTTGCGGTTAGTAGTTTTGGCAATCATGGTAGCAAGTGTCGTTTTACCCACACCGGAAGGACCGTAAAACACCATGTTAGGTATTTGGCCGGAATCAATAATACGGCGCAGTGCCTTCCCTTGTGCCAGTAAGTGCTGCTGTCCTACCACATCATCCAGCGTTTGAGGACGCAAACGGTCTGCCAATGGTGCGCTCATATCTATTCCTCCCTTCCCCCAATATCGAATTGCTCAGTTGTATTGTTATTGTACCACAAAAAGTAAAATTCGACCATATATTCCACAAAATTATAATATAAAAAAAGAATGGGTCGAAACCCATTCTAATTGATGTACATAAAGTACAATTATTCATATAAAGGATGTTTTTCACAGATTGCCTGCACCATGCTGCGGATTTTATCTGCGTTTGCATCAAAATCATGGATGGCTAGGCTAATACACTCCGCTACCTGATCCATATCTTCCACTGTTAAACCGCGAGTGGTAACAGCAGGTGTACCCAAACGAACTCCACTTGTTACAAACGGACTTCTTTGCTCATTTGGTACTGTATTTTTATTTGCGGTGATATATACTTCATCCAAACGACGCTCTAACTCTTTACCTGTTAGCTCAGTTCCGCTTAAGTCGATTAACATAAGATGATTATCTGTACCGCCGGATACCAAATTTACACCGCGTTTTGTCAAACCGTTTGCCAAAGCTTGTGCGTTTTCCACAACTTTTTTACCGTACTCTTTAAACTCAGGTTTTAATGCCTCACCCAAACAAACCGCTTTGCCTGCAATTACATGCATCAACGGACCTCCTTGAATGCCGGGGAAAATTGCTTTGTCAATGGCTTTTGCATATTCCTCTTTGCAAAGAATCAATCCGCCTCTGGGACCGCGCAATGTTTTGTGGGTTGTTGTAGTTACAATATCTGCCCATTCCACCGGATTTGGATGAACACCTGCTGCAACCAAACCTGCAATATGCGCCATATCTACCATCAGCATAGCGCCTACTTCATCTGCAATCTCACGCAAACGTTTAAAATCAATAATTCTTGCATATGCACTTGCGCCTGCAACAATCATTTTTGGTTTTACTTCTTTTGCTTGTGCCTGTAATTTATCGTAATCAATGCGGTGTGTTTCTGCATCTACACCATATTCTACAAAATTATAATAACTACCTGACATATTCACAGGTGAGCCATGGGTTAAATGTCCGCCTTCTGACAAATTCATACCCATGACTGTATCGCCTGGTTTTAAAAATGCAAAATAAACAGCCATATTTGCCTGTGCACCTGAATGAGGCTGCACATTTGCATGCTCTGCTCCAAATAATTCGCAAGCACGTTTGCGAGCAATGTCTTCTACAATATCTACAAACTCACAGCCACCATAATAACGTTTTCCGGGATATCCTTCTGCATATTTATTGGTTAAAATGCTGCCCATTGCAGCCATAACTGCAGGAGAAACAATATTCTCGGAAGCAATCAGCTCTAAATTACGTTGCTGACGTTTTAGTTCTTTGTCCATTGCTTGACCGACTTCAGAATCATACTTCTCTACAAAACCAATGGTATCCATAATATCTTGATACATGTCTCCGTACCTCTTTCATTTCTATTGTGTACTTAAATTATACACAATTACCTATCAAAAGGCAATTGTAAAATACACATACTTTTATAAAATAAATGCACCTGGGAAAAGCATGTTTTATCACAATCCACAAAAAACAATTTAGAGTAAAATCTTCTGCTGCCGTTACTCCGTTGACAAACCATATTCACTTTTTTATAATCAAGTAAAAACCATAAAGGAGCATCATAACATGACCGAAAAAGAAAAGATGTTGGCAGGAGAATTGTTTTATTCTCCCGATGAACAATTGAAGGAAGAACGTTTACTTGCAAAAGAACTGTTATATGACTACAATCATTTGCGTCCCAATGAAACGGATAAAAAAGAAATCTTGATGAAAAAATTGCTAGGTTCTATCGGACAGGAATTTTCCATTGGACAGCCATTTTATTGTGATTATGGTTATAATATTCACATTGGTTCTCACTTCTACGCCAATACGGGATGTGTTATGTTAGACTGTGGCAAAATTACAATTGGGAACCATGTATTTTTAGCACCCCATGTTCAGCTGTATACAGTCAATCATCCCATTCATTTAGGGCAGCGCGATGCCGACTACGAATATACAAAACCGATAACAATTAAAGACCATGTTTGGATTGGAGGCAATACCACTGTTCTGCCCGGAGTTACCATTGGAGAAAACAGCATTATCGGCGCCGGAAGTGTGGTAACAAAAGACATTCCTGCCAATGTAATCGCTGTGGGTAACCCATGCCGTATCTTGCGTGAACTGACAAAGGAAGAACTGGGTTTAAGTTAAACTTCCCAACTGATTATAAACATTCACTGCATCCAAGATGTGCAGCGGTTCCGTTTGCGGAGAACCATTTGCTCCTGCAGTTACCAAAAGATATTGTTTTCCGTTTATGGTAGCCAAGCTCGCTAAACATTGGCCTGCCTGTTCTGTATAACCTGTCTTTCCCCCCAGCAATTCACCATTGTGAATTGTTTCAACAGCTTGATTTTGAAATACGGTGCTGTAAAAAGTAAATCCTTCCGGATGTTGATTTGTTGGAGGAACACTGTAATAACTGCTTGTAAAAGCCTGATAAAACGCTTGATTTTTTAAAGCATACTGCAGCAATACAGCAATGTCTTTCACAGAAGAAGTATGGTTTCTGTCATGAAGTCCGGTACAATTTGTAAAATGAGTGTTTTTCAGACCAATCTGATTTGCTTTTTCATTCATTAATTTGACAAATGCAGACTCCGAACCTGAAATGTTCTCTGCAAAGGTCCTGCAGCATTCTGCTCCCGAAGGAAGTAATACGCCATACAACAAATCTTTTACTTTTACGCGTTCTCCCGGTTCAAATCCGGCCATTGAGGCCTCTTCTTCATATAATTCCTGAAAAAAATCATATGGTACGGTTATGCTTTGATTTAAATTATCCGTATGCTCTATGGCTATCAGAGCAGTCATTATTTTCGTTAGAGAAGCGGGATAGATTCTTTCATCGTCGTTACGCTGTGCAATTATTGCACCTGTATCTGCATCTATCAAGATAGCGTACGGACTATTCAGTACATCCAAGTTAATTTTATTTTCTGCTTGTGTTCCTGCATTCAATAAATTTCCCGAACCTACCTGAACATCAAACGACAAATATTGTTTCCCTATAAAAAACAGTAACAGGATAAATATAAGGAAAGATGCAATGATAATGGTATAAAACCGTACGGTTTCAAAAGGTCTTTTTGCTCTTTTTTGTGTTTGTCTGTTTGCTAACTTCTTTTTTTCCATATTCCATGATTTCTCCTTGAACATAATGTAAAACGCCTTTGTTTCGCTTATCATTATACGAAACAAAGGCGTTTTTAACTTTAATATTCAGTTGTTGATTTCCTAAGAAAAAATAAAGAGAATCTTGATTTTTTATGAAATTAAGAAACAGGAAGCGTAACACAAAAAGTAGTAAGTTCGTTCTCACTGGTTGCCGTGATGGTTCCTCCATGCAGCGTTACAATTTCTTTGGCAATAGCCAAACCCAAACCTGCTCCTCCCGTATTGGTAGTACGCGCATCATCCAAGCGGAAGAATTTTTCAAAAATAGATTCCAATCTCTGTTGAGGAATAGTTTTTCCATGGTTACAGACAGAAATACGAATTTCCTGTTCTGTTTTTACTGCAGTGATTTGAATGTCTGTATTAGGATAGCTGTAAGCAATTGCATTTTTTAAGATATTATTAAATACCCTTGCCAGTTTTGTCGGGTCAGCATATACTGTTAAATCTTCTTGCGCATGAAGTGTAATGGTATTTCCGTGTGATGCTAAAATTGGATAAAACTCATCACTCATTTGTATCAGCATATAATATAAGTCTACCATTTCTTTTTCCAAAATAATCTGCTGTAAGTTATATCGGGTAATCTCAAAAAATTCATTGATCAATTTTTCCAAACGATTTGCTTTATCCAAGGTAATGTGAATATATTTTTCCTTTTGCGCTTGCGGCATATCCGGCACTTCATCCAAAAGGCTCAAATACCCAATCACAGAAGTAAGGGGTGTTTTTAAATCATGTGCCAAATACGTAATCAAATCATTTTTTCGTATGCCTTCTTCTTTTAATATATGTTCATGCTGCTGCATGGTGGATTTGATTTGTGCCATACAAGCAGAAATTTCTGAATATTGTTTTGGAAATACTTCTGTTGCCTCTTTCGAACCATTCATGTAGGTATGAATCATTTCGCTGGTACTGGTTATAGTTTTACTTACTTTCTTTTTTGCATAAAAATGCGCAACTACGATTACAGTGGTAATTACAACGATTATGGCAATAATTGCAGTCCATAATAAAAAATATTTTAAGTCTGTCCAAGCGAATGTAGTACGTTCCACCCAAGTTCCGTCAGGCAAAGTATACTGATCTTCAATCATGTATGAACGTACAAACCAATCTACAAATGCTCCATTCCAAATAACATCTATCAAAAAAAAGAGGCCAAAACATACGGCAATTCCAATGATGAAAGCAACCGCTATTTTAATTGGTTTACTATAATTAGCTTTCAATTTTATATCCGCACCCCCAAATGGTTTTAATGTATTTGGGATCTTCGAAAGAATCTCCCATTTTTTCACGTAAGTGACGGATATGAACCGTAATGGTATTGTTACTCTTACTGAAATATTCATCTCCCCATATTTGGTGAAACAATTCTTCCGCACTTACCACATTTCCTTTTTGCTGGCATAAAATACGTAAAATTGAAAATTCTGTGGGAGTCAGGGAAAGCGGCTTTTCATTTAATGTACATTCGTGCGTTTTAATATTCATTACCAGCCCTGAGTGAATCATAACATCCTCCTCTTTTTCCACACCCGTATTATACCGTTTATATCTCCTCAACTGCGCTTTGACACGTGCCACCAACTCCAGAGGCTGAAACGGTTTGACAATATAATCGTCTGCCCCCAAAGTAAGACCTGTTATCTTATCAATTTCTTCTCCTTTGGCCGTTAACATAATAATAGGATAATGGTAATGTTCTCTTATCTTTTTACACAGCTCAAAACCATTCATCTCAGGCATCATTACATCTAAAATAGCCATATCCAATTTTTCATGCTCAATGCAGTGAAGTGCTTCTATGGCAGAATAAAATTTGTAAACGGTAAAATTCTCATTTTGTAAATATAGTGAAACCAAATCGGCAATTTCAGGTTCATCATCCACAATCAAAATTTTCTCACTCATATTGTTTTTCTCTCCTTTCTGTTATCGTACCAAAATTGATATTAAAAATTCTAATTACTTCCTTTAGAAAAAATTAAGATTTTCTTAATTTCATTTGGTTTCCGGACGCTACACATGAATTCTTCATAAAATATGCCTATTCTAACAGTTAGAATAGGCATATTTTGTTGCTGTTTATAAAAATAAACACTTATTCTTCCGTATGCTTACATAAAAATGACTCTATTTTTTCATTAAATACAGCCGATTCTTTATTCGCAATAAAATGATCTCCTTCTATCAATACCAATTCACTGTTCGGTATAGATTTGGCAATGAGCTCTGTATGATTTTCTTTTATCATATCCTGTTTACCCGCAATTACCAAGGTTGGAACAGCAATTTGTTCCAACTCATCAGGAGAAACATTTGGTTCTTTGACCATAAGACGCAGCATTTCCTGAGATGCCTTAGCATTTTTACTGAAAAGAGAAAACAATGAAGTAATCCAATATCCAAATATAATCGGAATTTGTACGGAAGATTTCACTCCCTTGGCATTTAAATTAGCACCGTTCAAAATGAGTTTTTTTACATATTGAGGATATTTCAATGTAAACATCATCGCAATGTTACCGCCGTCACTAAAACCCAGCAAAATAATCTTTTTCAATTCCAGGTAATCCAGCAACTGTTTTAAATCTTCCACAAACTGTTCCAATGTAAAAGGAGCGTCTCCCCTTGGAGATTTTCCATGCCCCCTTGTATCAACAGCAATCACACGATATGTCATGGAGAAATGTTCTATTTGATGAGAAAAATAATCCGAACTTTCTCCGTTTCCGTGTAACAGTACAAAGGGAGTCCCTTGTCCTTGCTCTGTATAATGTAATTGAAACTCCATGTGCGCTCCTCCTTTATGTGATAAGTGTACCATGACACTTTTCTGTTTGCAACGACCTATCATTTGGCACTGTTATTTACAATAAAAAGCAATAAAATATAATATCAGTAAATGAACCGGATAGAAAAAATAAAATACATATCGAAACGAGTATTTTCCTCTTTTGCCGTTATACCAATAAATAGGTATCAATGCACAAACAGAAGCTGCTTGCAGCCATGACATGACTGTTAAGCAATAAATAGATGTAACTGTAATAAAAGCAGTGTAGCAAATCAGTTTAGATGTTTTCCAGATATAAAAAATCATAATCAGTAAAATGCCAAGCCATTGGTAGTCCGCGCGTATCAACTGAGAGAGAATACAGACTGCCAAAATACCACTGACCATAATAACAGGCTGCTGTTTTTTCTCAGACAGCCGGTATATTGTCATGCAGCATAAGCCTAAAAATAAAGTAATAAATACATTTTGCCTGCTTAAATCCAACCAATATCCTGCCCTTGCCAAATCAAACGGAACTTCTGATAATAAGGCGAACACTCCCATACGAACCATATATTTTTTTAGATTACTCGTATGCAAAAATCCTTGTACCAAAAGAAAGCAATAAATGGGAAATGCAATTCTGCCTATGACTCGCAATGCAATCATATCCGGATAGAATATGGCACCAATATGGTCGATTAACATTGTAACCAAAGCAATCATTTTTAATTGAAATCCGCTCAAAATATCACCAAATTTTACTAAAATATAAGAAATCTCTTGTAGTTTGTCGAAAGATAAGATAAAATAGAAAAATAATACTTATTTCTATTTTTATAGCTATGAGGATGAATGTATATGACAAAAAAACAAAAAGCACTTGCCGCAATCGAGGCATTAAAAAAAGAATATCCTGACGCAGAATGTGCGTTAATTCATTCTAACCCACTTCAGTTGTTAATTGCAACCAGATTATCCGCACAATGTACGGATGCCAGAGTGAACATGGTAACGCCGGCATTGTTTGAACGTTTTCCGACAATAGATGATTTTATTAATAGCTCTGAAGAAGAAATTGCAGAGTATATTCGTACTTGCGGTTTGTTTAAAACAAAGGCACGCGATATTTTTGCAATGTGTAAAAAATTAAAAGAAGAATTTAATGGTGTTGTTCCTGATAATATGGAAGATCTTCTTTCCCTTCCGGGTGTTGGAAGAAAAACAGCCAATTTAATTTTGGGAGATGTATATGGAAAACCGGCCGTTGTAACGGATACCCATTTTATTCGTATTTGCGGTAAGCTTGGTCTGACTAATAATAAAGTACCTGTAAAAGTGGAGGAGGACTTGCGTAAACTGCTGCCGCCCGAAGAATCCAGCGACTTTTGCCATCGTATTGTTTTACATGGAAGAGCAGTTTGTGACGCTCGAAAACCAAAATGTGATATTTGCTGTATGAAATCTTTTTGTAAGTACGCACAAAGCATATCCAAATAACCAATCTGCCTTTTCACTTTTATAATGCTATATAATCTTTGTAAAAAGAACCTGCATATTTTCTACATGCAGGTTCTTTTTTTATCGTAGAATATGAACATTGACAATCAACATTTTTTAGGATTGTAAAATGACACATTGATTTCCTCTGGAAGCAAATACACGTTCAAAGTCTTCTCTGCTGTATTCCATCTTTCCTGAAATTGGGTCAGCAATTGTAACGGTATCCTGCGTATATCCAATTAAAACCGCTCCGTGATCATATATACTCCAGTCCACATATTCTCCTGAACGTGTGTACCAGCCTTCCGTTTCTCCTCGTTCTTCCATGGAAATCGTGACCCATACTACCACCGGAATATCTTGACTGACCAACTGATATAGCGTATCCGCATCTGCTCCTGTATAATCCACCGCTGCCAATTGACTTCCTTGTTCCTGTAAATATGCATTTGCGGCAGTTATTATTGCTCCTGTACCACATACATAACCATTTTCAGTGGTTGGATCTCCTATAAAATATTGATTTAAATCATTGCCATATAAGAGTCCATCGCTTCCATAATACAAATTCAACTGCTGTGTGGGAAGATATTTTGTGGCTATCTCAACTTTATCTGCTTCCATACCATAGTAATTCAGTACCATAGTCAATGCAGTAATCTCACAACCGGTTGGTAACTCCGGCATTTGAAATATAACATCAAATGAGTTTATTTGATGTTCTGATTCTGCAATAGCACTCTCTTGTTCTGCCAAACGTTCTTCCTTATTCTCTTCTAAAGTTCTATCAATCTCGGAAGTTTCATTTGCATTATTTGTGATCTCCAATACCGGTTTACACGCAGCAACTTCTGCAGATAGATTCTGAGGTATAAAATAACATAACAGAATAATTGTACAAACCAATAAAACTGCTAAAACACCATATATTATTTTAATATGTAACCGCATAATTTATTTTTCCTATTCATTTAAATTATTTTCTATTAATATATCATGTTAATGATATCATGTGAGAAATATGTGAAAAAACTAATATGATTTAGAAAGAATAGAATAGACTTCTACTAAATCAAGCCTCTATATAGCATATCATTAAAAAATATATTGAATGGAGTATCTTTCTTCTTAATATCTTACTGGTAGCAATCCAATCTTACAAAATAAATCAAATGAGTTTTGTTGAGAACATAAGTAGACTTTTTATAGATAACATGATAACATAATCATAATGGAAAGAATTGCGTAGTTACATAAAAAAATTACCATTTTTTGTGAATATATAGGTGTTAAAAAAAGTCTACCTTTTTTACCAAAAGGTAGACTTTTTATATTTCATTGCGAATATATTATTTTCTTCATTGAATCTTCTTACAGTAATTCTGCTCTCAACTCTGCACCCGATTTTATGGACAAGTAAGCAGGCGGAATATCTAATACAGTTTTTGCACCGTAGTTTCCCTCTTTTGATAAACGATATGCAGCACGTGCATATGCCACTAATACGCTGGCAGTAAATTCAGGGTTAGAATCTAATTTAATAGAATATTCAATCACATGATGATGTTCTAAATTTTTACCGGTTACTCCGGTACGAATTACAAATCCACCATGCGGAATGCCACTGTGCTTTTCATTTAACTCCTCTTGGGAAATAAAGTGTACTGTTGTATCATAATCTGCAAAATATTTTGGCATAGTTTTAATTGTCTCTTCTATTTTCTTTAAATCAGCACCTTCTTTGGCAACGACAAAGCATTCCCTAGTATGCTTTTCTCTGGTAGTCAGCTCCGGCTGCTTTCCGCTTCTGACCGCATCTAAAGCCTGCGGTACAGGAATGGTATATTGTTTGGCATCTTGCACACCTTCAATCCTGCGTATTGCATCTGAATGACCTTGGCTTACACCTTTGCCCCAAAAAGTATAGTCTTTTCCGTCAGGCAAAATAGCGCCTGCATACATTCTATTTAAAGAGAACATACCCGGGTCCCAACCTACTGAAATAATGGAAACTTTATTAGAAGCCTTTGCAATAGCATCTACCGTTGCGTAATGTCCCGGAATATTTGCATGAGTATCAAAGCTGTCAATCGTATTAAAGTATCTGGTAAACTCAGGAGTTTGTACAGGTAAATCCGTTGCACTGCCGCCACATAGGATTAATACATCTATTTTATCTCTCATCTCAGACGCTTGGTCAATGTGATACGCAACAGCACCCTTTGTATTTAATGTAAGCTGAGAAGGATCTCTGCGAGTAAAAACACCTACCAATTCCATATCGGGATTCTGGCTGACAGACAATTCAACACCTCTGCCCAAATTTCCATATCCTAAAATACCAATCTTAATTTTTTCCATAAAACTTTATCTCTCCTTAGAATAAAAACGTATTGGAACGGTGATAGTAATTCTTAAATTTATGTACAAATCATACCATAAAAATAGGAGGTTTGTGAACTTTTTTTCAAAAAAATTTTTTAAATTTCTGAATTTATAAAAACACTATTTTAACTATAAGAAAAGGGTTGACTTTTTCTCCAATATCTTTTATAATATTTTTTAGTTTCCAAACAGGCAATATACCAGCTAGATGGAAGCATAGCTCAGCTGGGAGAGCATCTGCCTTA
>OHMN01000398.1_pt1 | contig 41595 bp, 42 predicted proteins | sample 1569361 | NCBI WGS metagenome assembly OHMN01 (sample SAMEA3541508, study PRJEB24748) | human gut metagenome | biome: human gut; feature: human-associated habitat; material: faeces | place: China | collected 2012
ATATTGGAATTTGATTACTTACAAATCATAAAAAGTATATATTTTGCTAGTAAGATAAAATATATCAAAAATAAAAATACAATAGAAGATAATATTCTTATAGGGGGAAAGATATTTGAAACATTCACAAAAATATTTATAAATAATAATATACAGAACTTTAAAAATAAATCTTTTATTATCTATATTTATGACATTTTAAATTTTATGGATAGTTATAATTTATATAATGAAAGAAAATATTTTGTTAATGAAATAAAAAAGGTAATTTTAGATATTCCAATTGATTTAAGGATTCAATTAGAATCACCTAAATTATATTATTTAAATAATCTAAAAAAGGATAATACTAAAAATTTATTTATAGTTCATACACTGTATCATATATTATTAGCTGTTAGTTTATGTACTAGCAATGAATACAAAATATTTGATAACCATATTTTTATAAATAAAACATTTGATATAAGTGATGATTTAATAAAAAAATTAAAATATATTTTCAAAAAAATTTATATAATTGATTTGCCAAAGGATACAACTTATATAGAAGAGTTAACTTATATAAATGAGTTGTTAGAAAACAATAAGTATGAAAATATATTTGTAAATAATGAATCTGAAGTAAAAACTCAGTATATCTTAACCACAAGATTAAATACAGATGGAAAGATAATATATGTTGAAGATGGAATGGCTAATTATTATAACATAGTTAACCGTAAGTTTGGTATGGAAATCCATTTAGCTAATACTTTTTCTGAAGAATTAAATATGAATATAGAAGGTATTGATTTATTAGGAATGTATAGTTGTATAAAAGAAAGATATTTTTTATATCCAAATTTAATAGTAGATAAATTAAAAGATAATAAGAAAAATAATAAAATAGAAGAAAATTTATTAAATGATTCCATAACTATATTATACTCTAATAAAATTTATGAAATTAAAAATAATAGTATACTTATAGCTTTAGAGCATAGCAGTTTTTTTTATGAAATTAATGAATACAATTTACATGATTATATAAATATTATTGAGAAAATATCTAAATATGCAACAAAATTAAATCATAATATTTATATAAAATATCATCCTAGAGAAAATAATGAATACTTAAATGAATTTATATTAAACAACGATAATATGTTTTTATTAGATAAAAACATACCTATGGAAGCATTTTTTAAGGATAAAAATATAATTTTAATATCATTAAGATCAACATCGATAATTACATTTTGTAAAATACTAGGTCCTAAAAATGCAATATGTATTCAAAATTTAATAAATAAAAATAAAGATGATTTATATACTGCATTTGGTAAACTAGGCGTATTTTTCCCTAACTCAGTAGAGGAAATAATTTTAAAAATAAAAAATAATGTGTAAAAAAAATTATATATATATAAGACTTCAAGTAATGAACAAAGTCATTGGAAGTATTAAATATTTAGCAAGCCCATAGCTTATGCAAAGTGAGTTATTTATAGAAAGAAGGTGGACATTATAATTAAAGTCAGTATAGTTATTCCAGTATACAATGTGGAGAAGTATTTAGAAGAATGTATAGAAAGTGCTATAAAACAATCATTAAATGATATTGAGATTATTTGTATAAATGATGGTTCTACTGATTCTAGCTTAGAAATATTAAAAAAATATGAAAAAAAATATAGCAACATAATAGTTATAAGTCAAGAAAATAAAGGTTTAAGCGCAAGTAGAAATGTGGGTATAAGAAAAGCAAAAGGTAAATATATATACTTTTTAGATAGTGATGACTTTATAGATACTAATTCTATGGAGCTTTGTTACAAAGAATGTGAAAAATACAATTTAGATATGGTAACTTTTGATGCAATATGTTTTTTAGATAAAGATTATGTAGGTAACGATATAAATGAGGATTATGATAGGTGCGATTTACTACCTAAATATATGTTAACAGGTGAAGAGTTTTATGTAGTATCTAACAAGAGTGGTGGATATAAGGCACCTGTTTGGCTAAATTTTTATAATACTGAATTTATACGAAAAAATAAGTTATTCTTTGTAGAAGGAATATACCATGAAGATGAGATTCATACATGTCATTGTCTATTAAAGGCAAAAAAAATTAAATATATAGATAAAAAATTTTTTAATAGAAGAATTAGGAATAATTCTATAATGACATCAAATTTTAATAAAAAACATATATATGGAAACTTTGAAGTATTTAAAGAATTATACAAAATATATTGTATTTATAATTATGATATAAATACAGAAGTTGGAAATACACTATATCAACATGTAAATTTACATGCAAAAAGTACTTTAAGCAGATGTGACTTTTTGAAAGAGAAAAATATAAGAAAAGAAGTTGTAGAATTTTTAAATAATAATACTGATATAGTTGACATAAGTACAGATATTTATGCAAATAAATTATCTTTATATTATAGTTTGAAATAAATATAATATGCTAACAATATGTTTTGATGATAATGAATATTTGAATATGAGTATTTTTCTATTATAAACTAAGGTATAAAATAATAGTATAATGTACTTTAATTTTATATCTGATGTATTTATTATAAAATATGATTAAATTTTTAGACTAGAACTATAAAATTAGTTTTAAAGTAATAGATGAGTATTGTAAGGAGAGCATATATGATTACATTAAATAAAATAAGAGAATTAGTATTAAGTCAAGAACAAGAATTGGAAAAATTAATATTTGAATATTTCTTACAGAAGGATATAACTAATTATCATAATAGCAGCTTTAATAAAAATGATAAAAAGAATGAAATAAAATTAAGTATAGAAGACATGATTTCACAAGGAAATTTAGAAAAAGCTAAGGACTTACTTTATAAATATAAAGAGATATCTGGTAAAGATGCTAGTTATTATTCAATTGCAGGAATAATTTCATTAAATGAAAATAACATAGAAGATGCATTTGAAAAATTTACTAAAGGGCTTAATATAGATAATACAAATTCAGATTTACTTTATAATATAGCATATTTAAATTTGGTAGTGGGAAATACTGATGAAGCCTTAGAATATTATAAAAGATGTATTAATAATACTGATGATAAAGATTTAATAATAGAAGTAACCGATATAATAGATAAATTACAAGATAAAATATCACATACTTTAATAACTTTTGGATTAACGAAAGAAGAAAGTATGAATTTTAAAGGTGAAAATAGAGTAATAGCTTTAATAGAAAATGATAATTTAGAACATGAAAATAATTATGAAGAAAATGGAATAATAAATTATGAAGTTAATTCAAAAAAATCAAAAGATATTTTAGGCTATTTAGTTAGAAGAAATAAAAATTGTATAATAATATTTAAAGATATAGATAAAATAGATTATATAAATAATTTTAAAAATAGTGCCCAAATAGCATATTATCAAAATAAAAATTATTATACCGATAAAAGTAATTATTTAAATCACAATATAGACATGTATCTTGAAAAGGAAGTTTGTAATACTTGCGAATTTATATTTACAAGTGATATAAGTGTATATAATGCAAAAAAGATTATTGAAAGAAGAGATAACATATATCTTATAGATGAAAATATAGGAAATGAATTTACCATAGATTATATACTTCAAAATATAGGAAAAGACTACGAAAGAGGATTTGAAGATAAATTAAGAGAATATTCAAAGAATTTAGATGATATATATATAAAATCATTGTATTTAATAGCAGCAGAAAGTAATAATTTAAATAATAGTATAAAAATAGCTAAAACGATAAATGATGAATATAAAACAGAAGAGTCATATTTATTATATATAACTTTACTTAATCAAGCAAAAGATTATAATAATTTAATAATACATGTTATAAATAGTGAATATATAGAGGATATATATAAAGCTGAAATTTTATATCTAAATTCTATAAAAAATACTGACTTAATAAGTTTTATAGTTAATATAGCTACAAATAATTATAAAATGACAGAATTACAGTTACATGATGAGATTAATTATAAAATGGCACTTTATTATTTTGAACTTAATAAATTTGATCTTTCCTTAAATAAATATAATGATATACAAAATAGCGAATCAAAATTTATAAACTCACCTCTAGTAAATAGAAATATAGCATACTTGTTATATGCAAATAGAAATGAAAATTATGAAAAATTTTATAATTTTTATAAAGAATTAATGGAGATTTATAAGTAATAAAGAGAGGTGTTTTTTTGATAAACGTAAGTATAGTTATACCCGTATACAATGTAGAAAAATATTTAAAGCAATGTTTAGAAAGTGTAGTAAATCAAACTCTAGATAAAATAGAAGTTATATGTATAAATGATGGTTCAACAGATAATAGTTTAAATATTTTAAAAGAATATGAAAAAAAGTATAATAATATAATAATAATCGATCAAGAGAACAAAGGTCCAGGATTTGCAAGAAATATAGGTATGAAAAGGGCATCAGGAAAATATATTTATTTTTTAGATAGCGATGACTATATAGAACTTAATGCAATGGAGATATGCTTTAAAGAGTGTGAAATTAACAAATTGGATTTTATAACATTTGATAGTAATGTACTTTATGAGGATGGATATAGTAGTTCTGACTTACGTGAAATTGATAGAAGTAATATTTTAGATTCAAAAATATGTAGTGGTAAAATTTTATTTAATAAAATGATGGAAACTCATGGTATGTATTATGAATCATGCTTAAATTTTTTTAATAAGGATTTTTTAAATAAATTTAAAAAAAAATATAGAGATAATTTAATATATGAAGATGTAATAAAAACTGTAAATAGCTATATATGTGCGAATAGGGTAAAATATGTAGATAAAAAATTATTTAATAGAAGAATAAGAAATGATTCTATAATGACAAGTTGTAAGACTAAAAATAATATAGTTGCACATCATATGTGCGCCAATGAATTATATGATTTATATATAAATAAAGAAAAAGATCTTGATAATAGGTCCAAGTTAAACTTTATAAAATGTATAGAGGAATTTTATATGAAATCTACAAAAGATAGTTATATTTTAAATGAATATGATTATATAAAAAATATAAAAATAAGTATAAAAAAAAATAAAAAAGTAAATGGCATTTTTTTAGATATGTTAATTAATAAGCCAATTTTATGGGCTTTGGTAAAGAGGAACTAATTAAAATATCAATGGATTATTAAGAAAATTTATCGTAAAAATATGATTTTTGTATTTGAAATTAAAAATATAAGCTTTATACTATAGTAAATATAATAAAGAATATAAATTTCAAGGATCTTAGATATAAAAACCATAGTGAAACTTATTATATTTATTATATATAGTAGTAAAATTTGGTGTTATATTTTTGTGATGATTAAATAATAATACAAACTATCAACTATAGGTTTTTAGTTCAATTGTATTTAAAAAAATCAAATCAAATGAAGCTTGTAATATATGGGAGAGAAGAATGAATGTAAATAATGAAAATAAATTACAGGAATTAAGTTTATATGTTAATATAAACTTAAATAATATGAATATACAAAAACAACAAAATGCAAAAACATACAATAAAGATAATAATTCATTAAACAATATAAATAAAATAAAAAGAAAAGTTAATATAATGAATTATAATCAAAGAGAACTACAAAGTCGTATATCAGATATACAAGTTCAAGAAGCTAAAATTGATGAAATGGAAAAAACTTTACAAAATGCAAAAAACATATACTCTGAAAATATAAAAAATGAAAAAAAAGAATCATCAAATATAAAAGTAAAAATAAAACAAATAGCTAAAAAAGAAGATGAATTAAATTTTAAATCATACGAAGAAATTAATAGCAAAAATACTGATAATAAACTAGAAGATGAGAGAACAATATCAATAATAGAAGAAACACTTAAGAAAATAGATCAAGTAAAAAATAAGATATCTATATATAAAACAAAACTTATGATTTTAGAAGATAGTGTTGATAAGGCTGTATCAAAACTATATTCTAATAAAGATTCTATACATAAAGATTTTATAAATGAAGAATTAGGATTTATATCTATAGAAAATAATATTGAAACTGGAATTCTAATTAATATTGCAATATAAATTCTAAATTTAGAAGCATAAAATTAAAATAAATTATAAAAGGCTTGAGATTTATAATTTATTTTAATTTAAATCAATTACTATTAATGTAAAAATAAATATAAATTTTATATATTAAAGGAAATAGTCATTTTATGTAAATTTAAAATGGCTATTTTCTTTTTTTATTTAAAATACAAAATTATACAACTTATAAAAATGAATACATATAAAAGTTATGCAAAAGAATGTCGAAAAATATATGGAAATATATGAAAAAAACGAAAAACGTAGAAAAATGTCGAGAAAAGTAGTATAATAGGTCGATAGGAAATTTAAAATTTAAATAAAATATTATAAAAAGTTTTTGTAGGAGATGGACTATGGATATATATGGATTAATGAAAATGGGGTTAGATGCTACAGAACTAAGAAATAGAACTATAGCAAACAACATTGTAAATATAAATACCCCGAATTATAAAAGAAAGTATGTTACTTTTGAGGACAGTTTAAAAAATGAAATGGATAATGCAAAAATTGAGGTAAAAGTTGATAAAGATTCCGTAGTAAGGGAAGACGGAAATAATGTTGACTTAGAAAGTGAAAAGGTAAATCAAGCTGCTGCAAGCCTTCAATATAATGCAATTGTAAGTTTGACAAATACTAAATTATCTATGACAAAAAGTGTAATATCAGGGAGGTAATTAAATGAGTGTTTTTAATGGAATGAGAATAAGCGCTAGTGGTTTATCTGCCGAAAGATTAAGAATAGATGTTATATCTTCGAATGTTGCTAATGTAAAAACTACTAGAACTGAAAATGGAGGGGCCTACGTTCGTAAGATAGCAAGTTTTCAAGAAAACTATGATGAAAAATTAGGTATGTTAGGAGTTAAAGCTGTTTCTATAGAAGAAGATAAATCTCCTCTTAGAAAGGTATATGAACCAAATAATCCTGATGCAGATGAAGAGGGATATGTAGAATATCCAAATGTTGATTTGCTAGTAGAAATGTCAGATTTAATATCTGCATCTAGAGCATATGAATCAAATATTGATACTTTGAATGCTCAAAAAGATATGATTTCAAAAGCTCTTGAAATAGGAAAGTAATATATGGAGGTGCAAATAATGAGTTTGATAAATATGTCAAGTGTTAATTTTGATTCAAAGATGTTTTTAAATCAGATTCAAAATAACACTATAGATAATACAAATAAGAATTTAAATGAAAGTGATAAGGTTAATTTTACAGATGTATTAAACAATGCAGTAAATAAAGTTAATGATAGTCAAGTTAAAGCTAATAATGACATTGAAGCTCTTATAAAGGGTGATGATATAACAATGCATGAGGTTATGTTATCTACTCAAGAAGCTCAAATTTCTATGCAGCTCATGTTAGAAATGAGAAATAAATTATATGATGCATACAAAGAGTTAAGCTCAGTTCAACTATAGTTTTATTTTATAAAGGAGTGAGCAAATGAATGTAAAGGATATTATAAATAAGATTAAAGAGTTTATAAGTAAAAAAATATTGGACTTTAAAGCCTTAAGTAAAACTAAAAAGCTAGCTTTAGTAATAGCTTCTGTAGCAGTAATCTTATCTATTGTATTTGGTGTAAAGTACATGAATAACAACAAGTATAAAGTTCTTTTTTCAGGTTTGAATTCTACTGATGCAGCAAGCATAACTAAAGAACTTGAAAGTGAAAATATAGATATGAAAATACAAGGTGATAGTATACTTGTTCCAAAGGATAAGGTCGATGAATTAAGATTAAAACTATCAGAAAATATATCTAATGGTTCTAAAGGTTATGAGCTTATGGACGAAGGTTCATCATTTGGTATGACAGATGAAGAGTTTAAGATAAAGAAACAAAGAATGCTACAAGGCGAGATTGAAAAGACTATAAAGACATTTTCTCAAGTGGCAGATGCAAGAGTTCAGATTATAAATGGTGAAGAATCTGTATTTGCTAAGGAAACTCAACCAGGGTCTGCTGCAGTAACTATAACTCTAAACCCAGGAGAAAGTTTAGATATAAGTCAAGTAAGGTCTATTATGTCTTTAGTTTCTGCAAGTTGTGAAAATATACCCAAACAAAATGTAGAAGTAGTTGATCAAAATATGAATCTTTTATCTGAAGGTTTATATGATGAAAATGGAAAAGAGCAAGCTACCAACTCAAGTGGACTATACATAGCTAGAAAAGCAGAAAAAGAATTAAATTCAGATTTAGAAAGAGCTATATCTTCAGTACTTGAGTCTATGTTTGGGTCAGGTAAAGTTGTAGTAAAAGTAAATTCAGATTTAAACTTTGATACTAATGAAATTACTGAAATAAAAATTGATCCAAATAAAGTAGCAATAAAAGAGAATAAGAAAGAAAATACAACATCACAAGATGATGCTGCTGGTGGTAATATTGATAACAATATGAACACTGTGGGTGGCAATGATACAAACTTAAATACAAGTAGAGAAGAAAGTATTGAATATGAAACAGGAAGAACAGAGTCTAAAACTATAAAGGCACAGGGCGAAATTAACAAGATTACAGCATCAGTTGCTATTAATGGAAATTTAAATAATAAGACTCTGCAACAAGTAGAGGATATAGTATCTAATATTATTGGTGTTGATGAAAATAGAGGAGATAGTATATCTGTTGTTGGAATGCCATTTGATACATTAGCTAATGAAGATGACAATTTAGCAGTTAAGGATGATATAAATAAGGTGATGAAAATAGTGGCAGTTGTAGTAGGAATATTATTGTTATTAATAGTAGGAATAGTAGTTTATATGTACATGAAGAAGAAAAATTCAGATATTGTTGAAGAAGATTTCGACGACAGTGAACATCTTGATATTATAAATCAAAAAATACAAGAAATGGAAAAAACTAGATCTACTGAGGATGAAGAAGAAGAAAGTATATCTTTAGAAGAAGAAGTAAGACAATACGCATCAGAAAATAAAGAGCAAGTTACAGACTTAATTAGAAATTGGTTAAGTGAGTAATACAAAGGGAGGTGCTTATAATTGGAAAAAGAAAGTGTTAATTTAGGAAATGCATTTGACTTGGGGGATATACCAAAGGTTAGAAAAGTTACAGGTGCTAGAAAGGCAGCTATTTTATTAATTACACTAGGTGCAGATGTAGCAGCTGATATAGTAAAAAACTTGCCTGATCAATATATACAAAAGATAGGTGTAGAGATATCAAATATTCATAAAGTAGGAACAAGAGAGAGAAGAGAGATTCTACAAGAATTTATAGAAGTTAATAAGGGACAAGATATTGTTCTTCAAGGTGGTATGGACTTTGCAAAATCTCTTCTTAATGGAGCTCTTGGCAATCAAAGGGCTAATAAAATATTAGAAGGTATAAAGTATGATACGTGTACAAAATTATTTATGGCTGCTAGAAAGGCAGAACCAGAGCAAATTTTATCTTGCATACAAGGTGAAAGTACGCAAACGATAGCAATTATACTTTCGCATCTTCAACCAGATAAAGCAGCAGTGGTTTTAAGTGAAATACCAGATGATATAAAACATGAAGTTTCTCTGAAAATAGGGGGAACTTCATCTATATCTCCTAATATTATAAAGGCTATAGATGAAGCTGTAACAAATAAGCTATCTAAATTAGGTCAAAGAGACCTTGAAAAATCAGGTGGAGTTGACAGCTTAATAGATATATTAAGTAATGTTGATAGAAAAACTGAAAAGAGCATTATTAAATATATTGAAGAAAATAACATAGAATTAGCAGAAGAAATTAAAGCTAGCATGTTCGTATTTGATGATATCGTAAGACTTGAAGACACAGCTATACAAAGAATTCTTAAAGAAGTTAATGTTAAAGATATTGCATACGCACTTAAAGGAGCATCAAATGATGTTTCAAATGCTATATATAGAAACCAATCACAAAGGGCTGCTGCTGCATTAAAAGAAGAGATAGAATTACTTGGAAAAACTAAGGTTTCTCAAGTTGAAGAATCTCAACAAAACATAGTAAACATAATCAGAAAGCTTGAAGAAATAGGAGAAATTACATTAACTAGAGGTTCAGATGAAGAATTCGTCTTATAGTAATAATATAATTAAGTCTGATTATGTAAAGGTTAAGGGTACAGTTTCTTTAAACTATTTTAACTTCAAGGAAAAAGAAGAGTTACCTGTTAATGAAGAAGTTGAGGATCATAATGAAAAGAGATTAGAGCTATTAAGATTAGAAGAGAAAATAAATCAAAAGCTTATAGATGCTCAAATTAAATATGATGAAATTTTAAATCAAGCTAATACTGAAAGTGAAAAAATATTAGCTGAAACGAATCAGAAAGCTGTGGAAATAGAGAAAAGAGCATATCATGAAGGTTACGAACAAGGTACACAAAATGGATATGAAGATGGCTACAAAGAAGCTTATGAAGACAACATAGAAAAAGCTAAAAATGAATCATCTGAAATAATTGATAAGGCAAATAAAATAATGCTTGAAGCTAATAATCAAGTTGCATCTTATATAAAAAATAATAAAAAAAATATTTTAGCTATGGGAATATCTATTGCGGAAAAGGTGCTAAGAAGAAATTTTGAAGATGAAGAATCTATGGATTTATTAATTTTAGATGTAATAAAGGAATATGAGTTAAAAGAAAACTTTGTAATACGAGTTAATCCTATTTATAAAGAAAGTTTAGATAAACAAATTTTAGAATTAAAAGAAAATAATCTTATTAATAAAGACGTTTTTATTTTATCTGATGAATCAGTTGATAAAGGCAATGCACTAATAGAAAGCTTGAATGGAAAATTAGTCATTGGCATTGATGATGTTATTGGAAAAATAAAAGAGGAGTTGCTATGATTGATATAGATTTCGAAAATGTAATAAATAAAATTAATTCTATACCTAAAATAACATTTGAAGGAAAGGTATCAAAGGTTATAGGTCTTACAGTAGAGGTTGAAGGTATAAAGGCATTTGTGGGAGAGCTTTGTATAATCCATAACAATATGGGAGCTGAAATCCAATGTGAGGTAGTTGGATTTAAGGAAGACTGTGTAATACTTATGCCGCTAGGAGAACTTGTAGGAGTTAGTCCTGGATGTAAGGTTATTGGTAAAGGAGTTCCGCTAAATGTTAGATGTAGTGATGAACTTTTAGGAAAGATATTAGATGGTCTTGGACATCCAATTGATGGAGAAGCAATATTAGATGGAGAAAATTACAGTTTATCTAATGAGCCACCAGACCCTATGAAAAGACCAAGAATAACTAATATAATGCCGACTGGAGTACGAGCAATAGATGGATTTTTAACTTGTGGAGAAGGTCAACGTATTGGGATATTTGCAGGAAGTGGAGTTGGAAAAAGTACAACTCTTGGTATGATGGCTAGAACAGCAGAAGCAGATGTTAACGTAATAGCTTTAATAGGTGAACGTGGTAGAGAAGTTTTAGACTTTATAGAACGAGATTTAGGTGAAGAAGGTATGAAAAAGTCAGTTGTAGTATGCGCTACATCTGATAAATCACCTTTAGTAAGACTAAAAGGAGCACTTACTGCAACATCTATAGCAGAATATTTTAGAGATAAAGGTAAAAAAGTACTTCTTATGATGGACTCAGTAACTCGTTTTGCTATGGCTCAAAGGGAAGTTGGTTTAGCAATAGGAGAGCCTCCAGCACAAAAAGGTTATACTCCATCGGTGTTTGCGATGTTGCCAAAATTAATGGAAAGAACGGGTATGTCAGATAAGGGGTCTATAACGGCATTTTATACAGTACTTGTTGATGGTGATGATTTTAATGAACCTATTGCAGACACAGTAAGGGGGATACTTGATGGGCATATAGTTTTATCTAGACAATTAGCACATAAAAATCATTATCCGGCTATAGATATTCTTAATAGTGTAAGTAGGCTTATGAAAGAAATTGCAACAGAAGAACAAAATAAGGCAGCTTCAAAGGCAAGAGACATATTAGCAACTTATAAAGAAGCTGAGGATTTAATAAATATTGGTGCTTATGAAGAAGGATCAAATAAAGAAATAGACTTAGCTATTAAATATATAGGTAATGTTAATTCATACTTAAAACAAGGTGTTAATGAAGTATCTCAATTCGAAGTAAGTAAAAGTAAATTAATTAATATGCTTGACTAAAGAGGAGATTATAGATGAGCAATTTTAAGTTTAAATTACAGAAGCTATTAGATATAAGAGTTAATGAAGAAGAAGAGAGTAAGTTATTTTATTCTAAGGCTCAAAATCAAAAAAATATAGTAGAAAATAAGCTGCATGAATTAGAAAACAATTATAAAAAGTATTCTGATATAAGTAGGGCAAAAGACACTATAAGTCAAAAGATTACTATGAACTATTTATCTTATCTTAACACTACTATAAAAGACACAGAAAAAGAACTTGAAGCTAAAGAAATTGAACTTGAAAAAGCAAAAAAAGATTTCATAGATAAAAGAATAAAAAGACGATCTTTAGAAGTGCTTAAAGAAAATAAAATTTTAGAAATAAAAAAAGAAGAAGAACGATTAGAGCAGATTTCTAATGATGAATTTGCTTTATATGGATATATAAGAAAAACTTCAAACTTATAATAGAAAGGTGAATGTATGATTAATATAAACTTAAGTAATATGGTGGGGGATAGTAGTTTATCACAAAGTAAATCGGTAAGTTCTGATAGTTTATCTACATTCAAGGATTTTATTAGTGAATTTAAGTTAGAAGATGAAAATAGTGGAACAAATACCAACAATAAAGAGGATGTTGATGAAAGCTTAATATTGTATAATTTAATTTATACCTTATATGAAAAGTTTAATATAGCAGAAAAAATAGATAGTTTAACAGATTTAGAAAATATAAAATCATCATTAAACTCTAAACTAAACTTAAACGAAGTTGAAAATACAAAAAATATTTTAGATGCTATTGAAAACTTACATACAAGTTCAGAAAGCAATTATTCATTAGAGTTAAATAATAATGATATGAAAGAAATTATAAACAATATTAACTATCTTATCAATGAAGGCAGAAATAATTCAAATAAAATCAATGAAAGCTTAAATTCACTAATAGATAAAATAAAAAATCAGATAAAGGATTTAGACAAATCAAGCCAAGAAGACAGTATGTATGAAAACTTAGATACAGTAGGAATTTTAAATCAATCTAAAATAGATGAATATAAAAGTTCTAAAGGTACAAGTAATGATCTTGAATATTTAGAAAATATTGTATCAGCTGATGATAATTCATATATAAATTCCTTTGTAGGAATTAATGAATTTAATACTGTATATAGAAATAGCACAAGTAACGATATACCCCAACCAGTTACAGAAATTAGGCAAGAGTTTATAACAGAAGATATTATTAAATCTGTAAAGTATATGAAAAATAGTGATTTAGAAGAGCTAAATGTAAAACTTAATCCAAGAAATTTGGGAGAAATAAGCATAAAGTTATCTAAGAATAAAGAACATTCAAATTTATTAATAACAGTTGATGATAATAACATATTAGACCTTGTAAATAAAAATATAGAAGATATAAAAAAGCATCTTAATGATACAGATATCAATATAAAAGACATTGTTATAAATGTAAAGTCAGAAAATGAAAATTTATTTTCTGATAACTTAAATAAAGAGTTTAATCAAGACAGAAGGTTTAATCAAAACAATAGTAATAAGAATAAAAAAAATAATAATCAAATAATAGAAGAATTACACAATAGTGAACATAACAAAGATGACGATAATTTAAACATATTAATTTAATGAAAGTGAGGACTAATAAAAATGACAAGCATAAATACAGGTACCTCAATGAATGATACTAGTAGTTTAAGGTCAAGAACTGTTAATAAAACTGAAAATGGAACGACTATAGTTTCAGGTAATGACAATTCAGATAAAGATTTATTTCTTAAACTTCTTGTAGCTCAAATGAAAAATCAAGATCCATTTAACTCACAAGATCCTACGCAATATATTACTCAGTTAGCACAGTTTAATATGCTTGAGCAATCAATGGCTTTAAATGAAAATATAGAGTATTTAATAGGAATGACTAATGGGATTTTAGCAAACTCGGCAGTAGGAAGTGCAACTAATCTTATTGGAAAAGAAGTTGAAGTATATGCACCAATTGAGAGTGGACAAAGGGTAGATGAAGACGTAAAAACAATATCTGGAAAGGTAGAAAGTATACACATTAAAGATGGAGTTGTATATATGAACGTTAAAGATTCTCAAAGTGAAAATATAATCGAAGTTGAGTATGGAGCTCTTATAAAGGTAAATGGTTAATAAATATAATTTTAAATATATAAACGGAGGAGAAGTAGTATGTTAAGATCGATGTATTCAGGAATAAGTGCTATGAAATCAAATCAGACGAAAATGGACGTTGTAGGTAACAATGTAGCAAACGTAGGAACAACAGCATATAAAAAGACAAGCACAAGATTTGCAGATGCACTATATCAAAGTTCAATATACCCAAGTGCACCAACAGCTACAAGTGGAGGGGTTAACCCAGGGCAAGTTGGTATAGGTGTTAAAGTAAGTGGTATATTAAAGAACATGGTACAAGGTTCATTACAAACAACAGGAAGAGATACAGACTTAGCTATTGATGGAGATGGATTCTTCACTGTTGAAATAGGTCCAAATCAAAAGGGATATACAAGAGATGGATCTTTTAGTTTAGATATGAATGGAAACCTTGTAACATCACAAGGTTATAAGGTTTTAGGTGAAGGTGATAATCCTATATTAATACCAGAAGAAGTTGAAAATGCTAATGGTGTTAATCAAAAAGTAGTATCATTTAACATTGCTAGTGATGGTTCTATTTCATATTTGTTAGCTGATGGTACAAAAATGCCACAATTAGATGTTAATGGAGCTGTAATAAAGGGAGAGAAACAAGTTTTACAAATATCAGTATTCCAAAATGATGAAGGTTTAGAGCAACTTGGAGGAAATATATATGGAGAAACTGCAAACTCAGGCGAACCAATAAAGAACCCTGTATTTGGAAAGATAACTCAAGGTGCTATAGAAATGTCTAACGTTGACTTATCAGAAGAATTTACAGAAATGATAGTTACAACTAGAGCATTCCAAGCAGCAAGTAAAGTAATAACTACTAGTGATGAACTACTTCAAGAAATTGTAAATCTTAAGAGATAATAAGAGGTGGTAGAGAATGAAGAAGAATGATATTCTAACACCAATAGGATTAGTATTAGCAATAGGATTTATATTCTTTGCTATAGCACAGGGTAAAGGTGGAGTTGGTATGTTTATCGATATACCATCATTCCTTATAACTGTAGGAGGTTCATTTGCAGCAGTATTAATAACTTTTGATTTAGATACTGTAAAGAGAATTCCTAGTGCATTAAAAATGAGTATAGTTTCACCAAGCGTTAATAAAGTTGATTTAGTTGATCAATTCAAAGAACTTTCAAAAACAATTAGAAAAGATGGAATACTTGCAATAGAACAACAAGTAGCTGAAATTGAAGAACCATTCTTAAAAAAAGGTCTTGAATTAATTGTTGATGGTGTAGATGCAGAATCGGTAAAAGAAATATTAGAAATAGAGTTAAATGAAAAAGAAAAAGTATACGGCAGTAGTTCTAAGATATTCAAACTTTGGGGATCTTATGCACCTGCCTTTGGTATGGTTGGTACACTTATAGGTCTTATACAAATGCTATCTGATATGGGTTCACCAGATGATATAGCCTCGGGTATGAGTACTGCACTTATAACTACACTTTATGGAGCATTATTTACTAATATGATATTTAACCCAATTGGATTTAACATTGAATCTAAAGGTGAAAAAGAAATAGAGTATTTAGAAATGGTAGTTTGTGGATTACAAAGTATACAAAATGGTGACAGTGTAAGAGCAATGGAAGAAAAATTAATAACACACTTAAATGAAAAAGATAGAAAAGCATATTATGAAAATTCATCAAGTGAGGTTGCTTAATCATGGCTCGTAAGAAAAAAAAGGATGATGAAATAAGAACCGATGGATGGATGGATACCTTTGCAGACACCATGACATTGCTACTAACATTTTTTATACTACTATATTCGATATCAGCAGTAGACAGTGAAAAACTAAAAAAATTATCAGAGGCATTACAATATTCTTTAACAGGTGATTCATCTATTGAAGAAGTTCAAAGTATAGATGATTTAAAGGTTGAAATCGAAAAGGGTACTAAATATGAAGATTTAGCTGCAAAGTTAAATGAAATAATAGAAAAAAATTCTCTTACAGACGAAATTAAAATAAGAGAAGAAGAAAGAGGAATAGTACTTCAAGTTGATGAGTCAATATTATTTGATTCAGGTAAAGCAGAAATAAAAAGTGAGAGCATAAATGTTCTTGATACAATAGCTAAAATAATACAAGAAACAGATAATGAAATTGTTGCAGAAGGAAATACAGATAATGTTCCTATAAATAGTGCAGCATATAGGTCTAACTGGGAGCTTTCTACAGAAAGAGCATTAAGTATAGTAAGGTATTTAATTGAAAATAAGAATATAAATCCCAATAGAATTTCGCTTAAAGGGTATGGAGAATTTAATCCTATTGTTCCTAATGATACACCTGAAAATAAAGCTAAAAACAGAAGGGTTGATATTTTAGTAGTTGAAGAAAGAGAATCAAAAACTGAAAATAAAAACAATAATGTAGAAAATAAGTAATAAAATTTGAGGAGAAAGTTAAGAAATAGGAAGGGAAAATAAATTATGTTGCATTATATAATAAACTTAATAATATTTATACCTATTACTATTATTTTAATAATAGCTTCAATAAAGTTAACTAAATTTAACTCAGATAATATTAATAAGCATAAGTATGTTAAAGTCCTAGAAAGAACTAACTTAAATAAAGATACAAGTATATTTGTTTTAGAAATGGGTGATGAAGGATGTGTACTAGCTTCATCACCTTCTAAAACTGAAAAAATAAAAGTATTAAGTAAAGAAGAAATAGCTCAAATATATGATATGAAAGAAAGCTATGGGATAGATTTATCACAAATAGATGTTGATAAATTTAATATATCTAACTTTGGATTAAAGAACAAAAAAAATAAAAAGAATATGTTTTCAAAAAAGAATAAGTCAAAATTTTCAAACTTTAATAATTCGGATAGACTTTTATTTAATAAAAAATAGAAATTACTAGAAAAAGGGGGACGTATGTATGAATGATTTAGTTGGATTAGTATCAAATCATCAGCAAGAATTTACTCCTTTAATAAAGTTATTTATAGTAATGACATTTATGATGTTTTTACCGACTATCATCTTTATGATGACAAGTTTTGTAAGAATAATCATTACATTCTCATTTTTAAAATCAGCTTTAGGAGCTCAACAATCTATACCTAATCAAATACTAGTAGGTATAGCATTAGTATTGACAATATTTATTATGTCACCAGTAGTAGATAAGATTAATAAAGAGGCTATACAGCCATATAGAGAAGAAAAAATAACTTTTCAAGAGGGAATAGAAAAAGCTCAAATTCCTATGAAAGAATTTTTATTAAAACAAACTAGAGATGAAGACATAAATTTATTTTTAGATAGTGCTCGTATTGATAAAAATGATGTAACAAGAGAAAATTTACCATTACAAGTACTAGTACCAGCGTTTGCAATAAGTGAATTAAAAACTGCGTTTCAAATTGGATTTTTAATATATTTACCATTCTTATTAATAGATTTGGTAGTATCAAGTGCATTGATGTCGATGGGGATGTTTATGCTACCACCAGCTATGATTTCTCTGCCTTTTAAACTTTTATTATTTATAATGGTAGACGGATGGAATTTATTAATTAAATCTTTAATTTTAAGTTTTAATTAGCAAGGAGATGACATTATGAGTGAACAGATGATAATGGGAATAATAACGAAAGCTTTATCTACTGCATTAATGGTAGCAGGTCCAATATTAATAATAGCATTGGTAATTGGTTTGCTAGTTAGTGTATTCCAAGCAGCAACTCAAATACAAGAACAAACATTAACATTTGTACCTAAATTAATAGCTATAGCAACAATACTTATTGTTGGAGGGAGTTGGATGCTTAATAAGTTAGTAGTTTTTACAAATGAGATTATGAATATAATAGCAAATGTAAAGGGATGAGATAAATGATATTTGTATTTATAAGGATATTAACGTTCTTTAGTTGTATAAATGTAATATTTCCAAATGGAACTCCTAAGGTATTTAAAGTGATGTTTTCTATATTTATCTCATTTATAATATCTCCTTTTATACAAGCAGATATAGCTGTTCATTCACTTAGTCAACTTATTATATATGCATTAATGGAAACATTAACAGGATTAGTATTTGGCTTTATAACTAATATGTGTTTCAATAGTTTAAAAATAGCAGGGAGTTTAATTGACCAGCAATTAGGTTTATCTATGGCAAATATATATGATCCAAATACTAATACTCAAAATACATTAATTGAAACTATTTTATATTGGTTAGGAGTAATGATTTTTTTTAGCATGAATGGACATCACCAGTTAATAGCGGGGATACAAAATAGCTTTAACTTAGTTAAAGTAGGTCAACTAATACTTAGCGGAAACTTTGACTATGTAATAAATGTATTTGTTCAATGTTTTATAATTGGAATAAAAATAGCAGTTCCTATGATTTTATCATTACTTATTGCAGAGTTACTAATTGGTTTTATATCAAAGAGTGTTCCTCAATTAAATGTTATGGTAGTAAGTATGCCGTTAAAATTATTAATGGGAATTATATTTATAATGATAGCATTACCATTTTTAATTAATAAAATGCACCATTTATTTAATCAAATACCATCTATTTTAGATGGAACTCTTAGTATGAATAGTGATGCAATTTCAAATATAGGCACAGTTGGATTTATGTTATCTATGAGTGATAAAACAGAAGAGCCAACATCTAAGAAGAAAAAAGATGCAAGGAAACAAGGTAATATAGCAAAAAGTGCGGAAGTAAATAAAGCTATGACTTTTATAGCTATATTAGTTGTAATATACATGATGTCAGGAAGTATAATTTCTGAACTTCAAGGATTTATAGTTAATATACTAAGTGGTGATTTTAGTATGACTATGAATGATAATACTATAAAAATATTAATGTTTAAGGTAATGATGTCTTTTATGAAGATTGTTTTGCCAATAAGCTTAATTATTATGGTATTTGGAATTTTAGGTAGTTTAATTCAAACAGGTTTGTTCTTTTCAATGGAAAGTTTGAAACCGAAGTTTTCTAAATTAAATCCATTAACAGGATTAAAAAATATGTTTTCAATGAAAGCAATAGTAAATCTTATAAAAAGTATGGTTGTTATATGTATAATGATATATCTTGGATATTCATTTATGAGTAAGAACTTTGAAGGAATAATAAAAAGTGGGGACATCTATTTACCATATCTGTTTAATATAGTACTTGACCTTATAAAAAGTATTTTAACTAGTATAACATTAGCAGTAGCTGTTGTAGCAGCACTTGACTATGGATATGAAAAATTTAGTCACAAAAAAGGCTTAAAGATGACAAAGCAAGAAGTCAAAGAAGAATATAAACAGATGGAAGGAGACCCTCATATAAAAGGAAAGATAAAACAGAAACAAAGACAAATGGCAAATCAAAGAATGATGCAAGCTGTTCCATCATCCACTGTGATTTTAACAAATCCTACTCATATATCTATAGCGATAAGATATGAACAAGGAAAAGATACAACTCCGATTGTAGTTGCAAAAGGTGTAGATGAAGTTGCATTTAGAATAAGAGAAATAGCCAAAAGTCATGATATACCGATTATCGAAAATGTACCTCTAGCAAGACTTATTTATAAAGAGGTTGATATAGATCAAGAAATACCAGAAGAAATGTATAAAGCAGTTGCGGAAGTATTAGTAGCTGTTTATAAGATAAAAAATAAATACAAGTAGAAATAAAGACGAGGTTTAGTATGGATAAATTAAATTTTAAAAGTAAATTTGATATATTTGCTGGATTTGCAATACTAGGAATAGTATTAATGATAATAATACCACTTCCGCCTTTTGCATTGGATATATTATTATCAGTAAATATAGCTTTATCAGTTCTTATATTATTACTAACTCTTTTTTCAACTAATATATTACAGCTATCTATGTTCCCTACAATATTGCTTGTTACAACATTATTTAGATTAGGTTTAAATATATCATCAACAAGACTTATATTAGGACAAGGTTACGCAGGAAGTGTTATAGAATCATTTGGTAGCTTCGTTGTTGGTGGAAATTATGTAGTTGGCGTAATTATATTCTTAATTATAATGATAGTACAATTTGTGGTAATAACAAATGGTTCAGGTAGGGTATCAGAGGTATCTGCAAGATTTACTCTTGATGCAATGCCTGGTAAACAAATGAGTATAGATGCAGATTTAGGTGCAGGAATAATAGATGAAAAAACTGCCAGAAAAAAGAGATCAGAATTACAACAAGAAGTTGACTTTTATGGGGCTATGGATGGTGCATCTAAATTCGTAAAAGGAGATGCAATAGCAGGTATAATTGTAACAATAATAAATGTAATAGGTGGAATTATTATTGGTGTTGTTATGATGGATATGAGTTTTGGTGAAGCAGTACAAAACTTTATAAGACTTACTATAGGAGATGGTCTTGTAAGTCAGATATCAGCATTATTAATATCTGTATCTGCAGGTATACTAGTTACAAAGTCTAGTAGTGAAAAGAATTTTGGTAATCTTTTAGGTAAGCAGTTAACATCTGCACCTGTAACTATTGGGATGACAGGAGCAGTTTTATTAGTTTTAGGATTTCTTCCAGGACTTCCTAAATTATCGTTTTTCACATTAGGTGCTGGTGCATTAGCTACTTCATTTTTATTAAATAAAGAAGAAAAAGAAAAAAATGAAGAATTAGAAGCTGTACAAAATGATGTTGAAGAAGCCAAACCTAGTTTAGAAATGGCAGAAGATGTATCAAGCCTTATAAATGTTGAACCAATAGAAGTTGAAATTGGATATGGTCTTATACCACTTGCTGATGAAGCAAATGGTGGCGATTTATTACAAAGAATAGTTTCTATAAGAAGACAATGTGCAATTGATATGGGGATATTGGTACAGCCAATAAGAATCAGAGATAATCTTCAACTAAATCCAAATCAATATAGTATAAAAATAAAAGGAAATGTGGTGGCTACATACGATCTTATGCCAACAATGTTATTATGTATGAATCCTATGGGTGGTGAAATTGATATTGATGGAATAAGAGTTAAAGAACCTACATTTGGTCTTGATGCATTATGGATAAATTCTGATAAAGCAGAAGAAGCTGAGTTATATGGTTTAACTGTTGTAGATCCAACAACAATATTAGTTACTCACTTGTTAGAAATAATAAAATCAAAAGCACATGAACTTATTGGAAGACAAGAAGTTAAGTTAATTATAGATTCAGCTAAAGAAAGATATAGTGCTGTTGTTGATGAATTAATCCCAGATTTAATGACTTTAGGAGAGGTTCAAAAAGTATTACAAAACTTATTAAGAGAAAAAATATCTATAAAAGATAGAGTTACAATTCTAGAAACTTTAGCTGATAATGCAAGAAATACAAAGGATATAGAACTTTTAACTGAGTATGTAAGGATGGCTATGAGTAGAAGTATTTGTGCTGGATTAGTAGATGAAACTAATTCTATAACAGTAGCTACTTTATCTTTAGAAGTTGAAAATATTATAGGAAACAGCTTACAAAGATCTATAAACGGAACGTATCCAGCAATAGATCCAGATACAACAAACAAAATATTCTCTAGTATACAAAATACAGTAGAGAGTATTCATTTTAATAATAATAGAACTATACTATTAGTTTCTCCAAAAATAAGAGCGCCTTTTAGAAAGTTAGTTGATATGGTATTCCCAAATATAACAGTTTTATCACTAAATGAAATACCAAGTGATGTTCAGATAAAGGCTCAAGGTATAGTCAATATATAGTAGGAGGTGTGTATTGTGACTACTCAAAGTCAAGAAGAATTCATAGTGAATAATATGAATATTGTTAAAAATATAGCATCTAAGTATTATACAGATAAAATAGGATTAGACTATGAAGATTTAGTTAGTTATGGCGTTATGGGACTTATAGATGCAAGAAAAAAGTTTGATGAAAGTAGAGGCGTAAAATTTTCAACTTATGCTTCAATCAGAGTATCTTCATTTATAATAGACGAAATAAGAAAATACTCACCGGTATCAAGAACTTATATGAGCAAAATAAAGGAATACAATAAATGTGTAGATCAATTGCAACAAAAGCTTTTTAGAAAGCCAAGTGAAGATGAAATTGCACAATATATGGATATAACTAAAAAAGAAGTAATTAGTATTAGAAATAAAATGAAAACTTCAAGTAATATATCCATAGACCATACAGTTTCAGAAGGTGAAAAAGAATTTAGTATTATAGATACTATTGAAGATGAAGATATTCTTTGCCCAGAAGAAGCCTTTGAGCAAAAGGAGCTTCAAGATGTGTTAGCTAAAGCAATAGACATGTTAAAAGAAAAAGATCGATTAGTATTATCTCTTTATTATTATGAAGAGTTAACTTTAAAAGAAATTGGGGAAATACTTGGAGTATCAGAATCAAGAGTTTCCCAATTAAATAATAGAGCTATTTCTAATTTAAGAGCTGCTATGAAAAAGTTAAAGTATATTGATTAAGGAGGAATTAACATGCTTAGAAGTATGTATGCATCTGTGTCTTCAATGTTAACTTTACAAGCAAGGCAAGGTGTTATAACTAATAATTTAGCAAATATAAACACAACAGGATATAAAGGTCAAACTGTAGTAGCAAAAAGCTTTGATGAGATGTTACTACATAATAAAGATAGTTATGAAAATGGAGTTTCTAATGTAAAAGACTTAGGTTCTTTAAGTTTTGGAGTTAGAATAGATGATACTTTTACTAGCTATAATCAAGGAAGCTTAGTTTCAACTGATAACAATACAGATTTTGCAATAGTTGGGAGTGGATTTTTCCAAGTTTCTGATGATGCAAATAATACTTACTATACAAGAGATGGTTCATTTAAAGTAAACCCTCAAGGTTACTTAGTAACTAATTCTGGAGAATATGTTATGGGTACAAATACCCAAACAGGAAATTCTGAAAGAATATATGTAGGTACAGACCTTATTAGCATATCACCTGATAATAGTGTAATGATAAATGGAGAAAATAAGTATAAATTCAATATAGTTGATTTTGAAAATTATGATAACCTAACCAAATATGGAAATAATCTGTATAAAGGAGAGGGAGGATTTAACTCTAACAATTACAGTATAAAGCAAAAATATTTAGAAGGTTCAAATGTAGATTCTATAAATGAGATAGCTATGATGATGGAAACTGTCAATGAATTTGAAGCAAATCAAAAGGTTATCCAAACTATAGACTCAATACTTGGGCAAATAGCAAGTGATATAGGTAGAGTAAAATAATATTAATAGGAGGAAATATCAATGTATAACATAATGAACAACAGTATAACTGGAATGTCTGCTAATCAAGGAAAAATTGATATTATTTCTAATAATATAGCAAACTCACAAACTGTAGGTTATAAAAAACTAGATTCAGGTTTTCTAGATTTATATACAGATACTTTATCTAGACAATCATACCCGCATAATGGAGATAATTTAATAACTGGAACTGGAGTAAAATTATCAAGTGCGACTAGAAACTTAACTCAAGGTGCATTAAAGGAAACTGGTATAAATACAGAAATAGCAATAGATGGAGATGGATATTTTAGAGTAATATCAAATGATGGAACATACAAGTACACTAGAAATGGAGAATTTAGTTTTGACTCAAATGGAAAGTTAGTTGACGATTCTGGAAATATCTTAGACATAACTTATAATCAAGGTATTAATGGTCAAGGTTTAAATTTATCAAATGGAGATCTTACAATAAGCAATAATGGACAAGTATTTCTAAATAAACAAAATGTGGGTAGTATAACTCTATATATGCCACAAGGTAATAATGATTTTACATCAGTTGGAGATAATTTATTTGCTCTTAATGATGGAGCTACACTTACAACGGTAGAAAATCCAAAATTTCATCAAGGATATGTTGAAATGTCTAATGTAAGTATGCAAGCAGAAATGACTGATTTAATTATGGCACAAAGAGCATTTCAATTTAATAGTAGGGCAATGCAGTCTACAAATGAGATGTGGGAAATGATAAATAACCTTAGAAGTAGATAATATCTTGAGAGGAGGTAGGTTTTAATTATGGATGAAAATGTAAGAGTATATGACTTTAAAAAGCCACAAAGATACTCAAGTGATAATATGAGATTCTTATCTGTAGTTTCAGAAGAATTCTGTAAAAATGTAAACTTATTCTTAGCTTATGAACTAAAAAAGCAAAAAATACACTGTAAAATTGAAAAAGTTGAGCAAACAAACTATGATGAATTTATAAATTTAATTGATAAAGATTCAGTAATTGCAGAACATGCTATACAACCATTAGTACAAGATTTAATTTACCAAATTGATAAAACTATAGCCCTTACTTTAATTGATGTAGTTTTAGGTGGAGATGGACTTTTAGAAAATTATGATAGAAACCTTACTGAAATAGATAAGCAATTATTATTTCAAAGTGTTAATGACTTCTTAAAGAGAATGTATGTAGTTGAAAGTTGTACACACAGAGAAGTATTAAGAGTTCATATAAATGCGGGAGCAAGTAAAAAATATCCTATAAGTGAATCTGTCTTAATTGCACATATGAAGGTTATGTATGAAGACAAGGAAATAGGTAAAATGAGATTTTGTGAACCATATAGCTGTATGGAACCAATACTTGATTTATTAGAAACTAAAAAATTATTTAGAAATAAGAATCAAGAATATGATTTTGAATTTACAAATGCAATTTATAACAATGTGTGCGGAGCGAAGGTTGATTTAATTGCAAGATTAGGAAAATCAACTATAAAAGTAAATGAACTCCTTGATTTAAAAGTAGGAGATATAATAACTTTAGATACAAAAGTAGATGGAGATATAGAGCTAGATGTTTCTGAAGCTAGATCGTTTAAATGTAGACCAGGATTAATAAAAAATAAAAATGGTGTAGTAATAACTGATAGTGTTAAGAAAGGAGTATAGACAATGAATAAAAATCTTGCTAGAGTATTAGATATAGAACTTAATGTAAGTGTTATTCTTGGTAGAACTAAGATGGCACTAAAAGACATATTTGAGCTAGGTAAAGGTTCATTAATAGAATTGGATACCTTTGAAAATCAAGAGGTTGAAATATATGTAAATGGAAGAAAAATCGGATATGGTCAAATAGTTGTAATAGACCAAAACTTCGGAGTTAGAATAACTAATATACTTGGTGAAGATGAATTAGTCAAAACATTAAGTTAAGGGTATCTATCATAGGAAGGACTGGTAAATGAGTAAATTATTAAAAAGCAAGTACAATAATAGTGGGGATAGATGTGTAGATGCTTGCTTAAGCTATGGAGAATTAAGGTACTTAGACCATGAGGGGCAGCCCATTAATATTGAGGTTCCTGAAGATAAATATGAAGAAGCAATAATAGATTTTACTGAAAGAAAAAAAGAAGGATTGGTAAGTAGCAGTATAGATCCAATTAAGGTATTAAAAAAAGGAAGCTTCACATATAATCAAGTAAAAAATATAGCAAATTTGAATAAGATAAAAGGGTTAAGAGTTTTTGAAATAGACGGAAGTATAGAACTTGAACATACTTTAGGTTTATCAGGAAGTATAGAGTATGCTTTAGCTATATGGAATGGTGATAGCAAAGAAGTAGCATTAGAAAAAGCAATTATTAGAGCTATAAAAATACATGGTGTAAATTTTGTAAAGTCATTAAAGCTTGATGAAAAATATGAATCTATATATGACAAAGTAGCTAAATTAGGTAGTATAGCAGAAAATCAATTATATACTATAAAATATTGTAAAATCCAAGATGAGATATATAGTAATATTGTAGATATGAGAATTAACTTAAAAAGGGGTTCTGATATTGCAATAGGAAGTATTGGTTCTTTAATAGGTTTTATATTAGTACAATTATTTACTAATTTTGGAAAGTTATTAAATAATATATTTATTCATGTAGGGATTAGTATATTTATTATGATTTTATTTTATATTCTTTCAATAAAACTTGTAAAGGCGATAAGCTATAATTACATAAAAAATACCAATGGCTCTATAATTGATATATTTAATGATGAACTTGAGTATTATAGTTATAATAATCTTCTTACAGAAGATGAAAATAATATTATAGTTGAAAATATAACGAAGGGAGAAATTTCAAAGTTAATTGTTGAAATAAAGGGTAGTGTTAACAAAAAAATATCTATAAATAAAGTGATATCAAAAGAAACTGAATTTATTTTAGAATCTAGACGAAATATTTTTCTTCCAAATGATAATGAAATAAAGGAAATAACTGAAAGTCTTATCAAAAAATATTTTAATAAAGTTAATGTATAAAAAAATTGCTCTGAACAATTTATATGTTCAGAGTAATTTTTTTATTATATAAAATGAATAAGGTAAAAAAATAAAAAAATTGTCGAAAAATGTAAAGTTATATTAATACTTATCCGTATAAATAAAATGTAAATTATAGGATAGATTAGATTCATTAGAGTCGGGAGGAAAAAGAATGAATTCATTTAAAAATTTAAAAATAGGAAAAAAGCTTATATTATCTTTTTTAACTATATTAATTTTAACGAGTAGTTTAAGTATATATATATTAGGAAAGTTATCATATACAGCTAATTTAACAGATTATATGTATGATGGACCATATAAATTAGTTAATGAGTCTTTAGGGATTCGTATGGAAATTATCAATATATCAAGATGTTTAAATAGTGGTTTTGTTGATAACAACCATACTGGGGAAAATAAAACTATAGCAGAGTCATTTAATAAAATAGAAGAAAATATAAAATCAATAAGTGCAAATGAATTAATAGCATCATCTATAGGTGATCATTTAAAAAATCTTGAAAATGCAATAGAAAACTATAAAAGTGCATATGAAAATTTATATGCAAGAACACAAGTAGAAGGATTTACTAATAATGTTAATGATATAGATGCATCAGTTATTTCAACATATTCAAATACATACAACAAAGTAATAGAAGAGGCATCAATATTAAATGAAAATGCCAATAAAATTATGGAAGAGTTTTTAACAGATGCAGATAAAACAGCTAAGCAATCTACAATAATAAGTATAGCATTATTAATAGTAGCTATATTAGGAGTATCATACATAAGTATATACATAACAAAAACTTTAAGAGACCCATTAGTTGAAATTGAAGATGCGGCTAACAAAATGGCTGAAGGAGACTTTGATGTTTCTATATCTTATGAATCTAAAGATGAGTTAGGAACTTTAGCTGATAGTATGCGTAGAATGGCTAATAATACAAATGAAGTTATAAATGATACAGTAAATGTATTAGGTGAAGTAGCAGCAGGAAACTTTAATGTATCTACAAATGTTGAGTTTATAGGCGTATTTAAAGAAATAGAAGACTCTATAGAAAAAATAACTAATGATTTAAGTGAAACAATGTCACAAATAAGTTCAGCATCAGAAGAAGTTGGAGCGGCATCAGATCAAGTATCAAGTGGAGCTCAAATGTTAGCTCAAGGAGCAACAGAACAAGCAAGTGCTGTTCAAGAATTATCTGCAACTTTAACTGAGATATCAGAAAAAATAAAGAATACAGCAGAAAATGCTCAACATGCTAACAGCTTAACAATAAGCGCAGGACATGAAGTTCAAAATGGTAATGAACAAATGAAAGAAATGGTTAAAGCAATGGACGAAATTTCATTTACTTCAAATGAAATAGGAAGAATAATAAAAACAATAGATGACATAGCATTCCAAACTAATATATTAGCACTTAATGCTGCAGTTGAAGCTGCTAGAGCTGGAAGTGCTGGTAAAGGATTTGCTGTTGTTGCTGATGAAGTTAGAAATCTTGCAGCTAAATCTGCTGAAGCTGCTAAAAATACAGCAGTACTTATTGAAAATTCAATAGCAGCAGTAGAAAATGGAACTAAAATAGTTAATAATACGGCTGAATCTCTTGGAAATATAATTGAAATAACAAACCAAACTATGAATTCAGTTGAAATGATAGCAAAAGCATCTGATGAACAAGCCGAAGCAATAGCTCAAGTAACTTTAGGAGTAGAACAGATTTCAGCTGTAGTTCAAAATAACTCTGCAACATCAGAAGAAAGTGCAGCTGCTAGTGAAGAGTTAAGTGGACAAGCACAAATGTTAAAATCTCTTATTGAAGGATTTAACGTAAAAGGTGGAAACCAATCTCAAAGAAGCATGGATTTTATGAATAATGATGCAAGTTATTTTGATATGTATTAAGAATAATATAATACAGTAAAGTCATATTAATGTTTATTTGTAAAAAGGAGGCTTTTATGCTTCCTTTTTATATAATAGACAACTAATATATTTGTTTAACAATAAAGGAGATAAAAAATGAGTGGAATAGATTCTATGACTGAGTTTTATGTATATGAAAATATGCAATTGCTAGAGCAATTAGAAGAAATTTTGCTTTCTGGTCAATCTGATACTGGAGAATTGAGTCAAGAGGAAATAGAAGAAATCTTTAGAGCTATGCATACTATAAAAGGCTCATCAGCTATGATGGGATATGATAGTTTAATGAATCTTACTCATAGTATTGAAGATGTTTTTGATGAAATAAGAAGTGGTAGAAAACTTACTCAAAGCAAGTGGGAAGAAGTTATTGACGTAGTACTTGCAATAATAGACTTTTTAAAAGATGAAATATCAAAAGTTCAAGAAGGGTTGTTTCCTCAAGCTAGCATAGAAGAACTTTATCAAAGATCAAGCAACTTATTAAAAGAAGATATAGAAGAAAATATATCATATAATACACAAGTAGATGAAACAGTTGATGAAGTTGTTAACTTAGATTCAAATGGAATGAAAATAAAAGTATTTTTTGAAGATGGATGTGGAATGGAATCTATAAGAGCACTTGGAGTTTTAATGTCTCTTGAAGGAATGCATTCATCAATAAAAACAGTACCAGAAAATTTAGAAGATGACTGTGATGGAGAAATAGCACAAAATGGACTTTTACTAGTTCTAGAAAATCCAATAGACAAAGAAGCAATTGAAAAAGCTATACAAGGAACAATGTTCCTTAAGTGTTTTGAAATAGAAGAACCTAATGAAAATAATAAAGAAGAAGTAGCAGAAGCAGAAGTATCTGAAAAAATAGAAGAAATAGAGATAAAAGAAGATTTAAATAAAGAAGAAACTGTAATCGAAGAAACTATTACTAATAAAGAAGAAACACATGCTTTAGAAGTAGTTAAGGAAGAAAGTCAAACAGAGGTTAAGGAAAATAAAATAGAAGAAAAGAAAACTTTAGATAAAAATAAATCTAATAAAGAAACTAAAAATAATTTCCTTACTGTAAACATAAATAAAATTGATATGTTAATGAATTTAGTAGGAGAGATTGTAACAACAGAGTCTATGGTAGAAAAACAATCTCAACTTGAAAACTTTGATAGAGATAACTTTGAAAAACAAGCTAGAAGATTACATCAATTGACTGCTGAGTTACAAGATGTAGTTATGTCTATCCGTATGGTACCTATATCATCTACATTTACTAAGATGCAAAGAGTAGTAAGGGATATGAGTAAAAAAACTGGCAAAATAGTAGACTTAGAACTTATAGGAGAACAAACAGAAGTAGATAAAACTATACTTGAAAACATATCAGATCCACTTATGCACATGATTAGAAATAGTATGGACCATGGTGTTGAAATGCCAGAGGAAAGAAAGGCAGCTGGAAAGCCTGAAAAAGCAACAGTAACACTAGAAGCTAAAAATACAGGTGGAGATGTTGTAATAGTTATAAAGGATGACGGTAGAGGTTTAAACAAAGAAGCTATTGTAAAAAAAGCTATAGAAAAGGGAATTACAACTAAGAGATTAGAAGAGATATCAGATAAAGAAGCATACAACTTTATAATGGCTCCAGGATTTTCAACTAAAGAAGCTGTTACAGAATACTCTGGTCGTGGAGTAGGGATGGATGTAGTTCATACTAACATAAAAAAATTAAGAGGTTCTATAACAATTGATAGTGAGAGCGGAAAAGGCACTATGTTCATAATTCGTATACCATTAACATTGGCTATAATAGATGGAATGAAAGTTGAAATAGGAAATGAAATATATATAATACCATCTCTTAATATAAAAGAAGTATTTAGAAGCGGGTCTTATGAAATTGTAAAAAATCCTAATGGTGAAGAACATAGTATTGTTAGAGGCAATTGCTATAAAATTCATAGATTAGCAGAAATATTAGGAATTGAATCTAAAGATAAAAACGAAGGAATAATGATATTAGTTGAGTCTGAAATAGGAAATATATGCATAATTGTAGATAAAATAATAGGCCAACAAAATGTTGTTATAAAACCAATACCTCAATTATTAACTCAATTTGAAAAAGTTCAATCATATATGTCAGGATGTTCTATATTAGAGGATGGATCTATAAGCTTAATATTTGATGTTAACTCAATAATAACTAGATAATACTTTTATAGGAGATATACTATGAAAATTAATAGAAAAATAAAAGTAGTAATAGTTGATGACTCAGGAATATTTAGAAGAGTTTTATTTAATCAACTTAAAGACCACCCTCATATAGAAGTTGTTGGTATGGCTAAAGATCCATATGAAGCTAGGGATGTTATTGTAGAGTTTAATCCAGATGTATTAATACTAGATATAATGATGCCGGGACTTGATGGAATTGAATTTTTAAATATATTAAAGAATAAAAGATTTATACCAACTATTGCAATTAGTGGTAGTAGTATTAATGAAAGTAATGCAATTGCAGCGGGAGCAGTTGATTTTATCGAAAAGCCAACTGCAAAAACTATGCGTAATTTTAATGAAACTTTGGTTCAAAAAATAATAAATGCATCAGGATTTTATGATGATAGCTGTTCTAATACAGAACTTAAAAAGACTAACATTATAAAAAATAATGTTAGTTATAATAGTAAAAATATAATAGCAATAGGTGCATCTATGGGTGGAGTAGATGCAATAAGACACGTTTTAAGAGAGTTGCCATTAGGATTACCTGGCATAGTTATAACTCAACATATGCCCCCAATATTTACAAAAAAATATGCACAAAGACTTGATAAAGAATGTAGCATAAAGGTCGTTGAAGGTAAACACGGAGATGTAGTTTTAACTGGACATGCATATATTGCACCAGGTGGATATCAAATGGGAATAGTAAGAGAAAATAACAAGTATATCTTAGATATAAAAAAAGCTGAAAAAGTAAGTGGACATTGTCCATCAGTAGATTATTTATTTGAATCTGTAGCAATACATGCTAAAAATAATTCTATTGCAACAATACTAACAGGTATGGGAAATGATGGAGCTAAAGGATTATTATCTATAAAAAATGCAGGGGGATACACAATCGGTCAAAATAAAGAAACATGCGTTGTTTATGGTATGCCAATGGCAGCTAAAAATATCGGTGCTGTTATTAAAGAAGTTCCTTTAGACGCTATTCCAAATTTGATAGTAGATAAATTTAGAACGATATAAACTTAATAAAACTTAGAGAGGGAAGGAACATACCCATGAATTTTGAACAAGAAAAGTTAAATGTATTTCGTGAAATTAGTAATATAGGTTCTGGTAATGCTTCTACATCATTAGCACAAATGCTAAATGAAATAGTGGATATAGGGATACCTAATAGTGACTTAAGAGAATTTTCAGATATAACTAACAGCTATAGTTCACCGGAAGAACTTGTTGTTGGAACTGTATTACAAATATCAGGAGATTTAGAAGGTTTTATAATGGTAATAATGGATGTTGATTCAACACTTACTTTATTATCAAGATTATTAGGCAGAAAAATAGAGTGCGATAAAGAAAATTACGAAGAACTTTATAATGAGTTAAATTCTGTAGGAGAAGTATGTAACATACTTTGTGGAACATATTTAACTGCAATGTCGGATATGACAGGACTAACAATAGACCAATCAATACCATACTTTAGTGTAGATATGGTTATGGCAATAATGAATCTACCAGCTTCATTATATGGTGGTGAATCAGATTCTATACTATGTATCGAAACAGAATTCTTTACTTTAGATAGAGAAATAGAAGGAAAGTACTACTTTATACCTAAAGTAGAATCTTGCAACACATTATTAGCTAAATTGGGATTTGAAGTATAGGTAAATTAAATGGCAGTTGCAAACGTAGGAATAGCAGATTATAAAATTATAAAATCACCAGATCAAATAATGACAGTTGGTTTAGGGTCTTGTTGTGGAGTTGTTATATATGATGAGATAAATAAAATAGCGGGATTAGTACATATTTTATTATCTGAATCAAAAACAGAAAAAAATCTAACGAATAGAGCAAAATTTGCTGACACAGGAATAACTCTTTTATATGAAGAGTTGAGAAAAAAAGGTGCAAACCCAAGATTTATGAAGGCCAAAATGGCAGGTGGAGCACACATGTTTAACTTCAATAATTCTAATAATGCTCTTACAATTGGCGAAAAAAATGTAAAAGTATGCAAAGAAACTCTATTTAAGTTAAGAATACCTATTATATCCTCAGATGTATTAGGGTCTTGCGGAAGAACTATTATATTTGATACAACTACTAATAAACTAAAAATAAAGAGTGTGGGCAAGAATGAAAAATTTATTTAGAAGAGGTGTATCAGTTTATGAATAATAATGAGGAAATTTTAGATAGCAAAATTGATGATTTATATATGGTATTTGTGATAAATAACCAAAAATATGCATTATCATCTAAATATATTACAGAAATAATTGAAATTTTACCAATAACTAAGGTACCATTCTTACCAGAATACATGAAGGGTATAATCAACTTAAGAAGTACAATTATACCTGTAATGGACGCAAGAATGAGGTTTGGCATGGAACCTATTGAATATAGTGAAAGAACTTGTATAATTATAATCGAAAATGAAGCAAATAAAATAGGATTAATTGTTGATGCAGTAAATGAAGTATTAACAATACCACCTAAACAAATAATGGAATCTACAAAAGAAAAAAATGATTTAAAAGAAAGTTTTGTAAATGGAATAAGTCAGATAAATAATGATATACAACTAATATTAGATTGTGATTCATTAGTGAATATTGTAGGAGATATGAGTAATGAAATTAACGAATAATGATTTTATACGTCTTAAGACATTTATGTATAACAACTATGGTATAAATCTTGAAAATAAGAAAACATTAATAGAAACAAGACTTGCAATAGTTGTTAAAAGATTAGGATTTAATGATTTTAAATCATATATAGATAATCTAATGAGAGATAAAACAGGAGAACAAGCATCTATAATAGTAGGAAAACTTACAACTAACTTTACTTATTTTATGAGAGAAGAAGCACATTTTGAGTTTTTAAGAAATGAAATATTTGTGCCTTATTTTAAAAAAGCTCCAGTTGGAGGAATAAAAATATGGTCTGCAGCATCGTCTACAGGAGAAGAGCCTTATTGTATATCAATGTTAGCAACATCTGTATTCGGAATAGGTGCAAAATCAAAAGTATCTATAACAGCATCAGATATATCGACTAATGTTTTAAGAACGGCTAAAAATGGAGTTTATACAGAAGATAAAATAGCTAAATTGCCAAAAACTTGGGTTCAAAATTATATGAAAAAAGTGGATGATAAAAGCTATGAAATAAATAATAATATAAAAAGTTTAGTTGATTTTAAATACTTTAACCTAAATCAAAGTATAGGATGGGAGTTTAGGAAATATGATGTAATATTCTGTAGAAATGTTATGATTTACTTTGATAATCCTACAAAACAAAAATTATGCAAAAGATTACATGATTCTTTAAAACCTGGTGGCTACTTAATAATAGGTTTATCAGAAAACTTATCAAACCTAGAAACTGGCTTTGAAAGAGTAAGGCCATCTGTTTATAGAAAAAAATAATTAACTTCAGGGAGGAATAAATATGAAAAGAGTATTAATAGTTGATGATGCATCATTTATGCGTATGTCTATAAAAAATATGCTTGCAAACTACGATTTTGAAATAGTTGGTGAAGCTGAAAATGGAGTTATGGCTATAGAAAAATACAAAGAATTACAACCAGATATAGTTACAATGGATATAACTATGCCAGAGATGGATGGATTAGAAGCATTAAGAGAAATTAAAAAAATTGATCCAGGTGCATCAGTTGTAATGGTTTCAGCATTAGGACAAGAAGCTAGAATGAAAGAAGCTATAATATACGGAGCAAAAGGGTTTATAGTAAAGCCATTTAAAGAAGAAATGCTTATATCAGCATTATCAAAATTATAAAGATAAATACTTTAACTAAAAAAGAAGATATAACATTATCTTCTTTTTTTATAGGCTATGTTTTAACAAAATGTTGATATTGAGTAAAAATTATATATAATCTATATTAAATATGCTGATACATTATAACTATATATATTAAAGCATTTGGATAAGATGAATAGTTTCATATAAAACACAAAATAAATATACATAATATTTATAAAATAGTATTGAAAAAATTGTCGAATTTTGCTATAATTTATTGTGTCGATGAATAGTATTATTTATTAATCTAATATATATCCAAAAACTTTCAAAGTGTATATTGTTTACTATAAAATAAGACGACATTAAGAATCTCATAGAATAAGATATCAAAACCACATAAAAAACCAATTAGATAATATTAATTATTTAGTTGGTTTTTTAATATCGATAGTTATAACATAATTTACAGAAAATTAAGAAAATACATCGACTTTATATGTATTATGTTATATAATGTATTATAGATATTACTATTCATTCATTTTATTAATTAAATATTTTAAGGTATATTAAAAATTACTTTTTTAATATTTAAATTGTTTTATAAAAATTCCTTATTAAATACTCAAATTAAACCAATTAGATAATATTATTATTTAATTGGTTTTTTACTATTCAAAACTTACCTAATTTCAACATCGTGTTAAAACACAGCATTTTTATAAAAAATTCAAAAAATAATCTAAATAAATTTAAATAAGTACCGTATATAAATGATAGAGTGATTATTTAAACTTAATGTAGGATGGGGGAACAATAACTATGGATACTCCAAATCAAACAAAAATACTTTTAGAGTCAGGTACAAATGAACTTGAGATAATGGAATTCACTGTAGGTGGAGAATTATTTGGAATAAATATAGCAAAAATACGTGAAATCATGAGAGCACAAGAAACTAAGAGAATGCCAAACTCACATAATTTTGTAGAAGGTATATTTAAACAAAGAGGAGAGGTAATAACAGTAATAGATTTAGCCAAATGTTTAAATATAGAAAGATCAGAAAATAAAAGTCATGATATATTCATACTTACACATTTTAACAAGCTAAACTTTGCATTTAGAGTTGAAAGTGTAGTTGGAATAGACAGGGTTTCTTGGGAAGATATAAAAAAACCAGACAAGGTTATATACAGCGGAGAAGACAGTGTAGCAACTGCAATAGCTGAATATAAGGACAGACTTATAACTATATTGGACTTTGAAAAAATTATAGCTGACATAAGCCCAGAAACATCTATTACACTTGATAGATTAGATGAACTTGGTGATAGAGTAGAAAGTCAAAAGAAAATATTAGTAGCAGAAGATTCAATGATGCTTTCAAATTTAATTATTGGATTTTTACATAAGTCAGGTTATAAAAATACAGCTAAATTCAACAATGGTAAAGAAGCTTGGAATTACTTAACAGAAGCTAAAGAAAGTGGCTTACCGATAAGTAATTATGCATCATGTATAGTGTCTGACATTGAAATGCCTTTAATGGATGGTCATAGACTTACAAAACTTATAAAAACTGATGATGAGTTAAAGCATATACCTGTAATTTTATTCTCATCTTTAATTAGTGATGAGTTGAGGATAAAGGGACAAGAAGTTGGTGCTGATGAGCAGATAACTAAGCCAGAGATTGTGGAACTGGTAAATATTATAGATAGATTGATAAAATAATTTAATGAATCAAATTGTATTAAATTTTCAGAATTTAATACCAAATTCTGACAAAAAAGAAAATTAAAAAAAAGTTGAAAAATGTCGTAAAATGTTATATGATGTAATAGGGATTTTATTCAAGGATGAATTTAATTTCTATTACGTATGAAAATAAATATTTTAAAATCGTGGAGGATAAAAATTATGGCAATGAAAAAGAAATTTTTAGGTTTAGCTATGGCAGCAATGGTAGCTTTACCAGCATCAAGTGCATATGCTGCACCAAATGTAATAATGGGAGAAAATGATACTCAAACTCATAGTGTAACAGTATCAGGAGCTGTAAAAAAATCAGATGGTAGTTTACCTGCTGGAAGAATAGAAGTTGAATTACCAACTGCTATGGCATTTACTGTACATGAAAATAGCTCGTTAACATCACCTATGTATAATGTAAAAAATACTGGGAGTGTTAAGGTTCAAGTTGAAGTAGCAAATTTCCAACAAACTGCTGGTAACATAAACGTTAAGAAGAAGACAGAGGTTGTAGGTAAGGAAAGTACTTTAGATAGATCAAATATCTATTTAGAATTAAATGGTAATGTTGATGGTAGAAGTGAATCAATTGATTTAGGTGATTTAGCTGCTGCAAGTAATAAAAAAATACTTACTGTAGAGCCAGGTACTGATGGTGTAATAAATTTAACTGGAGCAGCAGGAACAGATACGGCTTCTGGAGCAAGTACTGTAGAACAAAATGGAGCAACAGGAGAATTCTCTCTTATATTTAAAATACAAAAAGATAAGTAAAACGAATTAACAGAATAGTTATGATTATAAATCCATAATAAGCAATTATTATGGATTTATAATTATATAATTAATATGGAGGACTAGTTATGAAAAAATCAAAAATAATAATAGGAATAATATTATTGCTTGTTATATCTATAGGTGGTTTCTTTTATTTAAAAGGAATGTCACAGTCTAATACATCTAACTTATCAGGATATGTTTTAGGAAGTGGTGTTGCACCGGATTTAACGCCAGAAGAAATACAAGCCTTAATGCAAAAGAAGGTTGATGAATCTAAAGTAGCTTTCAGCATATATACTGAGCCAACATTTAAAGGAAAAAGAGGAACGATAATGTTTGCCAATCCAAGATATAGTGCTCATAATATAGAGCTAGAAGTTATGCTTGATAATAAGGTTATAATGAAAACTCAAAAAATAGCTCCAGATCAATATATTAAAGATATAGAACTTATAGGAAAAGCACTTAAAAAAGGAACACATAATGCTGTTGCTTCAATAAAAGCATATGATAGAAAAACTGATGAATTAGTCGGAGAAGTTGCTGTAGATATGATAATAACATCTAAGTAGTACAATATTATTTATCTAATTAGTTACTCCTTATTAATTTATTTATATATAAATATATAGAAAGTAGTTAATATAATATGAAAAAATTAAAAAGTATTTGTAAAAGTACGTTATCTTATATAGCTGAAAGAAGATTACTAAGATATTCTATTATAGTTATTATATTATTCCTTCCTATTGGTACTATATTAACTAACAAATATCTTAATAGTATAGAAAAGAATATAGAACAAATAGAAGAAACAGCAACAGATAAAGGTAGCATTAATAAAAATATTACAAAAGGAAATATTGACGCTAATGCATTTATTGATAAAGAAGTTTCAAAACATACATTAAGTGAGGGATTTTCTACATTAACAGATGATGATATTTCTAGTTCAAGTTCGAATAATAGCAATCAAAATAATATATCTAGTAATACATCATCTAATGTATCACATAGTATTGATAAGTCATCAATAAGTGGGATAAACTTAGAAATACTAGAAGGTTATGAATTTAATCCTAGAAAAGACTTAAAGTTACAAGCTACTGATAATGATGGAAGAGATATAACTAATAATGTAATAATTGAAAAAAATACTGTAAATACGACTATTCCAGGTATTTATAGTGTAAAAGCTAGTGTAAGATTAAGTAATGGACAAACTAAAGAAAAAGAATTTACTGTTACTGTAAAAGAAACACGCTTAGATGTTTCACTAGAAACTTTTAAACCAATAAAAACTAATGTGAAAAAAAGTACAAAAATAGGATTTGAAGTAGATTTAAAAGTATCTAAAAAACATGTTATACCTACTGCAGTAATGATAAATGGACAAGAATATACTTTATATAAAGGAAATGAAAATATAATAGATGTATTAACTAATACTAAAAACTATAAAGTATTTATAGATGCAAGTGATACTCCTGGAGTATATGAATACAGCCTAGAGCATGTGAAAATGTCTAATGGATCATGGATAAGTTTGGGAGAAAATATTGCTAGTATAGAAGTATTAAAGAGTGAAGCATCTATTAATAACTTTAATTATGAAGAAAAAAGTAAAGATAAGGAAGTTGAAATTAAATTTGATTTAAATGACTTAGAAAATACTACTTCTAACTTAAGATTAGAGTTTTATAAAGACAATAGTATAGTAAAAGTTATACAGTTAGATAAAAAGCCAAGTTATTTAATTAGGTTACCTATAAATAGTAATGGAATATACAATTTAAAGATACTAAGTGATATAAACTTAAATCAAGATATAAATAAAGATAAGACTATACAAAATAAAGTAATATTTGATACTACTATAAATATATCTAATATTGACCAAACAAGTATAACAGGAAATAATATAGAAATTACTCAAGGTGATAATTTTGACTTCATTAAGGATTTAGGTCTAAAAGCTACTGATTTTGATGGTGAAGACATAACTGATAATATAAAGCTTGATGGTAATAATATAGATGTAAATATAGAAGGAGAACAAAGTATAGTAGTATATGTACTTAACAAATATGGTAAAAAATATACTGAAGAGTTCAATGTAACTGTTATTCCAGTTGATGAAAATAAATTTAGCTTATCAAGAATATTATTTGAAAGCTTTAGTGAAAATAAATCAAAAGCTTCAAATACAAAATCTAGTTACAATAAAATAATAACAGGTAATGATAATGAATCTTTTACTCAGAATGTACAAGTAAATGGTGTGGTTACCAAGGCAGATGGTAGTTTACCTGCTGGAAGAATAGAAGTTGAATTGCCAACTGCTATGTCATTTATAGTAGATGAAGATGGTAAAATACCGACAGTAAATTATATTGTAGATAATAAAGGAACAGTAGATATATCTATATATGTATCTGGATTTAGTGATAGCAATGCAAATGGTGGAATAAATGTTAAACCGATAGACGAGGATATTTCATTATTAGATAGGTCTAATGTACATTTAAAATTAATAGGAAATACAAATAAAGAAGTAGATTTAGGTAAACCAATAAATAATATACAAGAAGTATTACGAGTAAATGCACAGCAAACAGGTATAATTCAACTACAGGGTAAAGCCGGTAAAGCTAATGATGTCAGCATAGATAAAAATGGTACTAGTGATGAATTTACTTTGATTTTTAAAATAAAAAAAAGCTAGTTTAAATATAGATTATATTTAAAATAGGATGTGGTAAAATGAGTAAAAAATTTAAGATAATGATGGCATTATTAATATTAATAATGCCACTAAGTGCTGTATTTATAATAAATAACAATAAAAATAAACCTAATGTTGTAGGTGGTATTTTACAAGAAGGTGTAATACCAGGGTATACTGAGGAACAGATTAAAGAGATTTTACAAAGAAAAGCAGATGAATCATCATTTTCTTTTGAAATAAACTCTAGACCAATTTTTAAAGATGGAAAATCAGAAGGTAATCTTAGAATTGCAAATCCACCATATAATAAATATGCTATTGAAGTTGAAATAAAGTTAGATAGTAATGATAAAACAGTATTTAAATCTGGACAAATAAAGCCTAATCATTATATAGAATATGCAAAGCTAACTAGAAATTTAAAGGCTGGAGAATATGATGCAACTGCAATAATAAATGCATATGATAGTGAAACAAAAGAATTTAAAGGAACAAGTGCTGCGAAATTAATTATAAAAGTTGAAAGTTAATATAACTTAGAAAGATATAATGAGGTTAAATATGTTTGTTGAAAAAATTAAATATTTAAAAAAAATTATATTAATAGCACTGGTTATTAGTATAAATACATCCTCATTAGATATATTTGCTAATCCACCTAGTGGGGATAGTAAAATTAATAAAAATGAATCTACTATATTGGATGGAGAAATTGGAGAGTGGGATCCAGATCTTAGTGATAAACCTAATTTTAATGAAAATGGATTAGAAGTAGATGGTAATGTACCGCAACAAGGAGATTATTATACTATATCTGTTACAGTGCCATTAAATATGGAATTTTATGTGATTCCAAATAATCAATCAGCATTAGGGAGTTTTGCATCTCCGATTTATACTATAAAAAATAATGGTAGTAAAAATATATCTGTTAATGTATCTTCATTTAATATAAAGAATGAAATAACAGATGCAAATACAGCTCCACTTTATATTGAAAAAGTAAAACATGGTGATGGTAGAACTCAGATGGAATTAAAATTAGTATCGTTAGTAGATATGATATATAATAAATTTGATACAGAGATAGATTTAACAGAAGCGTTAAATAATCCAAAGGAGTTATGTAGATTAGATGCTAATAAAGAAAAAGGTATTAGATTTGATTCGGATTTTTGGGAGGTACCTAAAGTTGAGGCTAATAAAGAACAAGCCATGTCTAATTTTAGAGTAGGTTTTACATTCTCTATAAATCGATGATATAATATAAAATTCTGTCTAGAATTAATATTCTAGGCAGTTTTTTTATTATATTTTATATAATTGTTTATAATATATATAAATTTTATAAGCCTGAATTGTATAATTAAATCAGACAAATATATAAACAAAAAAAGACATTTATGATATACTTAGTTAACCTACTAAAATCAACAAAAGGAGTACCAAAAATGTC